>ERZ1669249.6-NODE-6-length-291958-cov-11.835767_pt1 | contig 291958 bp, 309 predicted proteins | sample MGYA00579293_ERZ1669249 | MGnify/ENA primary metagenome ERZ1669249 (study PRJEB41166, sample SAMN08046057) | hot springs metagenome | biome: hot spring; feature: neutral hot spring; material: thermophilic sediment; isolation source: thermophilic sediment from... | reverse complement strand
CTAGGACGCCGGCCTCCCAAGCCGGCGATCCCGGGTTCAAATCCCGGCCGCCGCACCACACCCCTAAAGCAGCATCCCACCTAAGGTTCAGATCACAAACAACACATTACGTTTTAGTGTCATTAGGAATATAAGTAAGGCTTTAAACATAGAAGTAATAGTCTCAGAGTCCCCTCTAGAGGAATAGGCCTAGGACACATAACCACGAAAACAAACATACCACCCCAACAGAAAAACTTATAAACCCCTACATTCCATTACATAGAAAAACCTCCCTAGTTTTTCCTAAGGTAACCATAGGAAGAAGGGTAAGCAAATAAAAGCTTTTCGGTCGCTAAGTTCATGTAGCTCTAAGAACCATTCTATAGCTAGATACCTTAAGTTTTCCCATGACCACCATAGGATCTCAATGTATAGACAGGGTTGGGAGCCTATGCTGACCCCACTTAAAAATGCCCTAGGGAGCTGAGCGACTTACCCGGAGGAAAAACTTAAATATCTAGACACAAATAATACTTAGATCTGAATCTGATAGATAGAGATGGCCAGCCCACCACACAGAATCTAAAAGATAGAATTGAAAGTCAGTACTACGGGATATTGGAGGGCTACCCGAGGCTCAGAAGGTTCGAATCTAAAAGATAGAATTGAAAGTCTTTTTCCTTCACTCCAGGACGTCGTAAATTATCAGAACCTGAATCTAAAAGATAGAATTGAAAGCTTACTGTGGTTGAATCAACACTATTCTTTATCATATCAACGAATCTAAAAGATAGAATTGAAAGAGTAGCTTCACCGTACTATGATAGTGTTATTGAGATACTAGAATCTAAAAGATAGAATTGAAAGCTAATTATGTAGTCTACGCTCGGCTCAACGTACTTCGGAGGGGTGGAATCTAAAAGATAGAATTGAAAGCAGAGCTACTACATTGAGACAGGGCCTGAACCGTATTGCCCGAATCTAAAAGATAGAATTGAAAGGCTACTACCCATGATAATCTTCATACCACTGATTAAGGGAATCTAAAAGATAGAATTGAAAGGAAAAGTTAGTTAAAAAGCCTTTCAAAAGCTGGGAGATAATGGGAATCTAAAAGATAGAATTGAAAGTCTCTAGTTTCTCGATGACGTTCTTTGAGTACCTTAGATAGTGGAATCTAAAAGATAGAATTGAAAGACGGGTACTGTAGTGTCCCCTATCGTTATGTTTGACTGCGCCAAGAATCTAAAAGATAGAATTGAAAGGTGAAGGTGAGAACACTTATAAACGCTAAATCTCTTAATCGGTACTGAATCTAAAAGATAGAATTGAAAGTTATCCCTAGCTACGTAGACTAGGAAGGCCCTCTTAGCTGAGGAATCTAAAAGATAGAATTGAAAGGCCAGCACGAATGCGGATATCAGGGTAATCATGTTTGACGTGGAATCTAAAAGATAGAATTGAAAGTTGTATTCGGCTTGCTCTAAGGATTCAGGAATAATTTTTGTGAATCTAAAAGATAGAATTGAAAGCAGCATTGAACTCATCCGGAGTTAGCTTACCGTAGCTCTCATCGTAGAATCTAAAAGATAGAATTGAAGGATATCTAGGTGGTTTGGTGTTTCGTGGAGGGGGTTCTGCGAGGCTTAGGTGTGTTATTTGTGGTAGAGGGTATGATAAAATTGTTCAGAGGTGTGAGTGTGGTGGTTCTGTCGAGTTCGAGGTTTTCAGGGGGAGCCTTGTGGGGGTGAGAGTGTTTGGGGTAGGTTCGGTGAGTTCTGGCCTGTTGAGCCGGACTGCGGGCTGAGCCTTGGGGAGGGGACACCCCGTTACTGAGGTCTGCCCTAGGGAGGTTGCTCGATGTAGAGCTCTACCTAAAGAACGAGACTGTCAATCCCATCTGGAGCTTTAAGGATAGAGGTACGTTCCTAGCAGTGAGTTACGCTGTTAGTGCTTGGGTATAGAGCTGTTGGAACGGTGTCGACCGGGAACATGGCTGTGAGCGTTGCTGCTTACGCTTCCCGTGCTGGACTAGCTACTAAGATACTTGTCTCAGAGAACACCAACATCGAGGAGTTGAAGTCTGTATCTGTCTACGGTGCCGACATAGTAGTGGTTAGAGGGGACTACGGGAAACTGTACTTCGAGAGTCTGAAGCTGGGGGAGAAGTACGGCATATACTTCATGAGCTCCGACAACTCGTTCCGCGTGGAGGGCTATAAGGGGATAGCATTCGAGATCTCGCAGGAGGTTGCCTCAGACTACGTCTTAATACCTTCAAGCTCGGGAGGCCTCTTCAGGGGAATCGCTAAAGGTTTCATAGAGTTGAAGGAGAGCAATATCATCGATAAGCTCCCAACTCTAGTTGCTGTGCAGGCAGAGGGCTACTCACCTATATGTAGAGCCTTCAAGGAAGGTAGGAGTAGGGTAGTACCTTTCGAGAACCCGAAGACCGTTGCGAAAGCCATCTCCAATCCTAACCCACCAAGTGGGGACGCAGTCCTGAAGCTACTGAGGAGATTTGGGTGGAGATGTGAGACCGTAAGCGATGACGAGATACTTGAAGCTCAGAGGGAGCTAGCTAGAGAAGGGCTCTTCGTCGAGCCAGCAAGTGCCGCCGGCGTAGCAGCCCTCAAGAAGATGAGGAGGGAGGGAGCTATCCCGGAGGGGCTGTTCTGTTTTTGGTTAGTGGTCGTTGTGTTCATGGTTTTGTTTTCGTAGTTGGTTGTTTTTAGGTCGCTGTGTCCTGGGATTATATGTTAAGCTTATTAACTTCATTTCTATGAGTAGCTTGGATACCCTGCTGAGTAATGGGAGCAGTGCTTCGAGCTCTGCGGGGTTAGACGTAGATGGGAGCCCCGTGCCGTTGGGCTCGACAGCCACGACCAGCAGGGGTAGGGAAAACCCCTGTGAGCGAGGTGGAAGTCCCTAGATGTGATGAACGAACATAAACCCGCATCAACGAGCATCTAGGGACAAACGGTGAGGGTAGTAGCCATACTCACAGGTGCTGGACTAAAAGCACTGGATCAGATCCCAGAACCCGCAGTAGAGGTATGCTCCCTTGAAGACCTGAAAAACTGCTTCAAAGCATAGGCCCAACCACACAGCGGAAACGGTCGGGTAGGTCCAACATCTTCATCAGCATTTAACACCCTCACACAGACCTTCCCTGCTCCCACAATCCCTCGAAGTACGCTAAGGCTTCCCGAGCTATCTCCTCAGATACTATGAGAACCGAGACCTCGTTATTAGCTGTGAGAGCACTTTCAGTCCAGTTATGACTGCCGACGAAGACGTATTTACCGTCAACCACCACCATCTTCGCGTGTGTCGTTGTCCCGGCTTTCGGGTCCAGCTTGACCGGTACTCCCCTACTTACCAGATACTGGACTGTCTCAGGGTAGCTTCTATATGTCTCATCGTCAACCACCACCTTCACGTCCTTACCTGCTCCGTGGAGGTCGGTGAGCAATATTAACAGAGTGTTCACCGGGTCATCAGGCTCCTTCGGATCGTACTTAACTACATACATAACAACGTAGACGCTACGATTAGCCCTCCTAACTATGTTGTAGACCGTGTTGTAGTACTCAACATTTTTTAGTAGGTAGATATCGGTAGGTTTAGCTACATACTTCTCCTCAATCTTAGTAACCGTCGTCTCCAGAACCTCGGATCCGTGTCGACTGCCTAGTTCCAGAGCTAAGAAGAACCCGATCGACGCTCCGAGTATGAATACCACTATGAGTAGAGCAAGAGAGCTCCCACTACCTCTCCTAATCCTACTCAACTCCAATTCCCACCAGATAACTTCTCGTAATGTTAGTTATTTCTGTATTTACTCACACCTCCCCAAACCGACCTCCTCCCCCACCTTTTAGGGCGGGGCTTTCAGCTGTAAACTAATCACATTAACTGGAACTCTTCACACTCTGATTTTAGGGGCTCTGAATCCGGTGTTTGATGTCTATGGGAGGTCTTCCCAGAATTGTTCAAGTACCTCTAAAATATAATATACCTACGGAAATAAATATCATCTGGTTTTTACATATGGTTCGAAAAGTCCTGCTCGGAGAACTAACCTGGGAGGAAGCTGGGGAAGCTATCAGAAGCTCTGACTTCATAGTACTACCGCTGGGAAGTATGGAGCAGCATGGCCTTCACCTACCGCTCCTAACAGATTCGATCAGAGCTGAGAATCTTGCTAGGCTAGTTGCTGAGAGAGCGTGGGACAATGGTTTGAAGGTCTACGTTCTTCCTACCCTCCCCTACGGAGTCTCGGAGCATCACATGAGGTTTCCAGGTACTGTGAGTATAGAGCCTGAGACATACATAAGCTTCATCGAGTCGATAGGTAAGAGCCTGGCACGTCACGGTGCTCGGAGACTGATTCTAATGAACTTCCACGGTGGTAATCTAGCTCCTCTGCAGGTAGCTGCTGCTATAGTTAGGTCTAGGTACGGACTCAAGACATATATCATAGGCTGGACCGAGTTTGCGCGGAAGTATATAGAGGAGACATTGAAGCCTGAGGCCACGTGGGGTCACGCATGCGAGCATGAAACAAGTATGGTGATGCTGTTCCGTCCAGACCTAGTTAGAGAGAGTAAAATAAGGAAGCCTACAATCATCGACTACCGCATATTGATCGAAGGAGCTAGTCCGAGGACGTTTAACTACTTCGATGAGATCACCGACGCAGGAGGTCTCGGAGACCGTTTGTCCCTAGATGCTTGTTGATGTGGGTTTATGTTTGTTCATTGCATCTAGGGACTTCCACCTCGTCCACAGGGTTTTCGGTACCTCTGTGGGGTCATGGGTGGCGTTCGTCCCGAACGGCATGCGGGACACATCTAGGTCTAGCCCTGAGAGGCTTGGAGCGTTGCTCCCATCACCTCCCAGGGCTCTAAAAAGTAGGTTCCAGCAAGCAACTACATCTCTATGCCATAGCTCACCACCAACACTACACCTACCAATACGGGAGCTGTTACTGTAAACGATGTGTGTCTTGTGTACTGGGCATACCTTAGATGTGTTCTTAGGGTCTACGTAGATTACGGGTACACCAAACTCCCTAGCTTTCTCCTCAATAGCTAGTTGAATACCTCTAAAACACGCTTGGTAGATCCTATGGCGTAACTGGCTGTCACTGAACCTCTCAATCATGTTGTTAGCTGGTTTCTTACCAAGCTTCTCGAGAACAACTGCACACTGCCTCTCGTAAGCAACCCTAACAACTATGTTAGCTATCTTCCACCTGATATCACGCTTCTTCTCCCTCTCTTTAAGCTTCCGAAGAATTTTCCTCTTAGTCCTGGAGATCACTCCGTGAAGCTTATCGTACCTCTCCTGTAACCTCTTCCTACGGTAGTAGTACCCCAGAACAAGCTTCTCCATATCCGTCTCGAAGAGGTAGGTAACACCGTCAACGAGTACGGTAACATTATTTTCATTAACATCCACGGGTAGGTAACCCCTGGGCTTATACACCTCAACATCCTTAACGAAGGTTAGGTAAACTATTAACTGCCTATTCCTCCTATCAAGCCTTATCCTAGCCTCAGAAGCAAGCCTCCAACCTCTGTTAAAGTACTTCCAGTACTGTCTATGTGGCTCAAGTTCTACTACTACACGCCCCCTGTGGGTGGCAATACTAATAGATGTTAACCCGTCGGGCTTCCATAGGTGGTCGTCTAGCCAGATACTGATGCTTCTAACCTCCGGGTACTCCCTATTGGTTAGACCCCGCTTTCTCAGTCTCAGAAAGCTCTTAGCTCTAGTACTAGCATCCTGGCATGCAGTGTAAACGTAGTGGCTCGGTAGGTGTGGGTAGAGGCCCCTCAACTCACCATACTTCAACGCTTTAAGCTTGACGAAGCTCGTTATTTCGTTCCTTACAGCGAACATAACTAGCTGTTCAACCATGTTACGGTACATACCCTCAAGCTCAACGAAAACCCTGAACACCCTCCTAGGAAGTGAAGTACTCCTAACGATAACGGTTCTCGTTATGCTACTCACTCCTCCTCAACCTCTCCTAGTAGTTTTCGAATCCCTCAACTAGCTTCCTCCTCTGACTCCTCAACCCGTAGAGTTAACAACTCTAATCCTACCCTCCCCAACCCACCGAGAGAAAACATAGCTAACACCAAGCCCCACACAAACCTCCCCAAAAACACCAACTACAAAACATAAAACAGAACCCTATAAATCCAACAAACACCAACCAAAAATAAAACAGCCCGCAGTAGCTACAGTAAAACACGTACTTCTCTCCACTAACTACACCAGGAACGTAAATTATGTTAACAGCAATAAAACTTTTTCTAAGCTGTTACCAGTTAATTCAGGTAGCTGACTTTACGAGCCCTAGCCTATGTTATACATCTTCATAGCTACACGGAAATACTGGTTCCACCACGGTATCCAATAAACCTACGTTCAGTCGTTACAGCCTCCTTACTGACATCACTATTTAAACTAGCAATAAACGCCTTACTTGAGGGTTAGCGGTGGTTAGATGCCTAAGGTCGAGGCTGATAGAAGTATTAGATATGTAGAAGGAGCTGTTCTCTCCATGCTTAGACTGAGGAGGTACTTACTCTCTAGGGGTGTAGACCCGGATGAGGTAGAGGAGAGAATACGGAAGCAGGCGATAGGTATGTTGGAAGCCTCCGGGTTGAGTAAGGAGAAAATAGTTGAAGTTCTTACAGAGCTTAGGTTGGTGGTTGATACATTACTGGACCTAGTCAATAAGACCGAGTTCCCCGATCAGGAAGTGGAGGCTAAGTAAGACCAATTTAATCGAGGCCCTAGAATTATAGGGGAAACACACCGTGCTAGGAGTAGCAGTACTGGTATTGGTCGTAGTTGCTATAGTGGTAGGCATAAAGATCGGGCTAAGTTTAGGTATCTCAATACTCCTCACGTCCGTAGGTCTCGGCCTCTACCTAGGAAATCTCCCAACATCCTTTATTGCCGCGATCACGAGTGAGGACGCCTGGGTACTGATACTAGCTACCTACACTATCGCAGTTCTATCAGAGCTCTACAGGGTCACCGGTGCGATAGGTGAGTTAGGGCGGGGACTTTCCTCTGTGGGTGACCCGAGGATAGGTCTCATACTGATACCGGCCGTCGTAGGGTTAATGCCTGTTGCTGGTGGGGCCCTCCTATCCGCCCCACTCGTCGAGGCCTTGGGTAGGCCGATAGGTCTCTCAAACGAGGTCTTAGCGTACATAAATCTATGGTATAGACATACCCTACTATACTCCTACCCGTTCTCGCAGATACTGATAATACTCTCACAACTAACTAAGATACAGATACTTGGTTTAGCCGCAGCTACAGCACCTATCTCACTACTGATGACCTTCATAGGCTTACCCACCCTCCTCAGATTAGGAAAAACAGGGAGGCAGGAACCCCGGGAAAGATCTAGCAAAGACTTGGTCGCGTTAGTACCTCTAGCTATAGCTATACTGCTCCTAATGTTCCTATCTCAGCTTATGGGGAGCTGGGCCATACCTGTAGGTACCTCCCTAGCTATCATCACCCTAATGAAGCTCAGAGGTAGTAAGAAACACCTGGCGCAGTCCCTTTTCTCGAGGAGGGTGGCGGACGTACTGCTTTCTGTAGTAGCTGTAATCCTCTTGCGGGAGGTAATCAATAACAGTCAACTACCTGCTGAGTTAAGTAATGTGATCAGTAGCTCCGGGAATTCGGAAATAATGTTCGCGTTAATGTCGTCCCTAATTTCCATAGCTACCGGCTCACCCATGACCGGCCTCTTCATAGTGGTCCCACTACTCTCATCTCTAGGCCTTAACAACCTCAAGACCGTGATACTAGTCCACAACTACACATTCCTCGGATATATAGTTTCACCAACACATCTATGTCTTCTCTACACAGCTGAGTACTTCAAAGCGAACCTAACGAGCATCTACAGATATCTAATCCCGTCAGCACTAGCCGTAATAGCGACCGTAACCATATTTTACAGCTTTATTTGACCTCGGACTCGCTCATGACCACATGAGGTCGCTATGGTAGAACCTACTAACAGAAAAAGAAAGAGGGTATTGTGGGTAAAGGTAGATAGACTAGTAGAGAAGTCTCCACACTCTCAGAGCTTGTCTAGTACGTCAGATACCTTCACGTTCTCGGTTATCCCCATCTCCCTAGCCTTAGTCGTGGACTGCTGTATCTCCTTGTTTAGTAGATCCTCAACTGTCCTAACTCCTACTACCCTAGCACAAGGAATACCGAACTTCTCGGCTGCCTCTATGTTGAGGAGACCGCACATAACGAAAGCTTTCTCTCCAGCTAATAATACTAGGGGTGGGGAGTTTGGTAGGTCAATCTCTATACCTACAACCTTATCTGACACACTTTTAACCCTCACAGATACCTTAGCCAAGTATTTTCACCGAGAATTTGAGGCATAGAAAATTAAAAACGTCGATGAGGACCGTTACAGTAAAGGGCATGCCTTCATTATTTAGCTGAGGCTTCACACCCTCCTCTAGAAGACGAATGGTATGGATAGTATGAAGTGAATAGCTGATGAGACAAGCGAGAACGGTAGGGTTATCCTCAGCCAGTCCTTCCAGCTCCTCCTTACATGGTCCTCCTTCTCTGCCATTATGAGGGCTAGATAGAGTGTTGGTGCTGCTGCTATGGTTGCGTTACTCCCTAGAGTTGATGACCAGACTATCCCCCAGTAGTATGGCCACGGGTCGATAGCCACAGCTCTAGCTATGTCTTTAACCATGTAGAGTAGGACCAGTATCAGAGCATCGTGCTCTACCAGCATGCTCAGCCCAGCCGTAACCCAGTAGATGAAGCCGTAAGCTAGGAAAGTACTTGAAGCAACTATCTGAGCTATGTGCTGCGAGACCTCCTCGAAGAACCCGGAAGCCTCGAGAGCGCCGGTCAGCCCGAAGAGAGCTACGTAGAATGCTAGAGCTTCCCACTCAACATCCTTGAGTACCTCGTCAAATCCTGGCACAGCCTTACCGAAAACTCGGGTAACCTCCAATACGGCCGCGGTCAGTATGGCTACGATTATAGCTAGTGCTCCGAGTGGGAGACCTAGTGATGACCTCACCGCAGCTAAGATCATCAGTGTAGCAAGTGCTACCACCGACGTCACAGCCGGGGCTTTCAGTACTATAGGCTTCTCATAGCTCAAACCATCCCCGCTGTACCTCCTGTCCTTAGGGCGGAGCCAGACCCTGTAGAAAACTGCGAGAGTAGCTAAGAACGAAGCTAGGAGGAGGAAGAAGCTGCTGGGCTTCCCCCTAAACCACAGGAAATCGAAAAACTCTGCCCCAGCTACTGAGTGGAGGAGAAGTGGTGGTAGGTCCCCAAGCATTAGGGCAGTCCCCATATGGTTAGCTGCCACTGCTACGATCATGGATGTTACGAGGGGGTCTAACCCGACCATCCTCCCCAGGGTCATAGCTACCGGAGCGAATAACAGTACTACCTGTACATTAGCTAGGAAGGTAGATATGAGCCCGGCTACGATAACTATTATCAAGAATAGATAGGTAAGCGTTCCCAACCCTCACCGATATCCTGTAAGCTATGTATCTAGGGAGATTCGACTTTATCATGTAGTTCACAATTATCCACGTACCTAGGAGAACCGCTAGGACGTTCCAGTCCACAGCACTAGCTATCTGGGTAAGGGAGAAGGTGGGGGAGAGGAACGCTATCACAAGCAGCCCGGTAAACGCTATGACGCTCTTGGTTATGGGTGCTACTATCACAGCCACTATCGTCGCGAATACTATCGCGACGGTGAGTAGGTCCACCTTGATGTCAGCCCATAACTCTTCCCGGGCTTACTTAAAAGTATTTGAATCTGAATTAAGGCTTTTTTAAGTAGGAAGGAAAAAGAGCTACTTTCTAGCCTCCTCGGAGCTGTAGACTACCTTACCATTTACTACGGTGTAGAGTACCTTAGCCTCTATATCGAAGGGCCTCCTACTCAACACGACTATGTCCCCGTCCTTCCCTACCTCAATACTACCAACCCTATCCGATATCCCGAGTATCCTAGCAGCATTCACGGTCACCGCCTTGAGTGCGTCCTCGAATGGGAGGCCTTCACGCATAGCGAGAGCTACCTGAACTGGGAGTAGCTTCAGTGGTATCACCGGGTGGTCAGTAATTATCGCTATTTCAATGCCGTAGCTAGCAAGTACCTTAGGTGTCTCGATAGTCCTGTTTCTGAGCTCGACTTTCCCTTTAGCAGTCATTAGCGGTCCGACAGCTACCGGTATCTTCTCACTAGCTATTATCTCCGGTATCCTATGTGCCTCAGTACCGTGGTCTAGGACTATCCTGAGGTTGAATTCCTTAGCGATTGATATCGCTGTGAGCATGTCGTCAGCCATGTGGGCGTGAGCCCTGACAGGTATGACACCCTTCAACGCTAGCTCGAGTGCTTCGAGCCTGAGGTCCACGTCAGGGAACTTCTCGGGCTGGTCCTTGAAGAGCTCCTTCTTCCGGGAGTAGTTCCTAGCCTTCACAAACCACTCCCTTATGATCCCAGCTATCCCCATCCTCGTAGATGGGGACCTCTTGTTCTCGACTCCGTGAGTCCTCTTAGGGTTCTCACCGAAAGCCATCTTAAGTCCTATAGGCTCCCTAATCAACATCTCCAACTTGTTCTTACCGAAGCACTTTATAGCCACCCCCAGACCTCCTATCGGGTTAGCACTTCCAGGTAGGACGCCGACGGAGGTTATCCCAGCTTCTAAAGCCTCTCTAAATGCTATGTCATCAGACTTTATCCCATCGAACGCCCTGAGGTGCGGGGTTACCGGCTCGGTAGACTCGTTAGTGTCCCTACCTTCCCAGCCGACTGCCTCCTCGTCGACACCTATGTGGGTGTGAGCATCTACGAGGCCGGGTATTATGTGGGCTCCTCTAGCACCAATTACGTCGGAGCCTGGTGGTATCTCCACCTCGTCGACTCTCCCTACAGCAACTATCTTACCGTCATCTCCTATAACAACAACCCCGTCCTCGATTATCCCTCTATAGAAGGTGTATACGTACCCACCCTTAACTACTAGAGGCATGGGCTCGCCCACCACTTTATCGAGATGACACAAAAATCCTTTTCCAGTCCATGGATGTCCAGGGCTGTTACATAGTTGGCTATTATTAGCTAGGTTTGCGAGTCCTGTTCTATGTATAGATTGAAATCTACCTAGGTGATGAGGCCCGCATCGCCGGGCTCGACAGCTACTCATGACGCCGCGGAGTTACAGAGCCTGCAGACGAGGGAGATCCCTAAATGCGGCGAGTGAATATAAGTTAATGAAGATGAACATCTAGGAGTGAACGGTGGGAGCATGACATGTAGAGTCGTTGCGGTAGTTTCAGGGGGGTTAGATAGCACGTGCTACCTAGCTAGGTGGCTATCGAATGGATGTGATGCTCACGTACTCACATTCATCTACGGTCAGAAGGGGTGGGCTGAGGTAGACGCCCTGAGGGAGGTGTTAAAGGAGCTTGAGAAGGTGGGTAAGTCCAGGGGTTGGGGATCTATAGTGGAGCATAAGGTGGTAGACTTATCTTTTATGAGGGAGTTGTGGAGAGGTACGCAACTGACAGATGAGAGTGTTGAGGTATCCTCAGGTTATAGACCGACCGTAGTAGTCCCGATAAGGAACATAGTGATGCTCTCAATAGCTTCTGCCTACGCCTACACCGTACTGGAGGAGCATAAACCTGGGGAGGTCTACGTAGTGTTCGGCGCTCAGTACGATGACGTCGCTCCGAGAGAGGATAGCTGGGAGCCTAAATACCCCGACTGCAGCCCTGAGTGCATAGAGTCCTTCGAGACATCGGTAAGGCTATGCCACTTCAGAGACAGTAGGAGGATCGAGGTGTGGAGTCCGAGTAGGGAGGGGTTGAGGAAACATGAGAACCTGAGGTTATGTTACCAGCTAGTAGGTGGATTAGTCTACAGGACGTGGAGCTGCTACCTATCTGAGAAGTACCACTGCGGAAAATGCGAGAGCTGCCGTAACAGGCATAGAGCATTCCTAGAGTCTGGAATACCGGACTGTACAAAGTACCTGGAACCCCCCGGAGAACCGGGCGACTTCGTTAAGGTCGAAGATTACTACATCCATAAGAGATGCTCGGACACCTCCCATAAAGAACCTGTCTAGGTCTACCCTGAATTGTAGGGAGAGTAGCGAACCCTATATTATTAGTCTACATAGCACGTAGGTTCTAGGGAGGAGGACGCTAACCCAGATAGTCGAGAAAGTAGTTGACGCCTGCAGGAGGCGTCTAGAGCCACGTAGCGGGGTACCTAGAGCAGAGCTCGGTAATGTCGAGGTAGTAGAGCTGGATATTGAGGCCCACACCGGGCTGACCACGAACTATGTAGCTGTAGATGCTGCGTCTGCTAGCCTCTACCTAGGTGGTAACATTGTTGGTGTAGCAGCTCTCTCTGTAGTGTCCCTAGATAGTTTAGTACTCTACCCGCTACTTTCTTCTAGTAGGTTCTCAGGACCCCCATTCATCTCCACGTTAGTAGGTCCGGACGAGCTACCTGCAGGTGTAACCGATAGGTACGTAGAGCTCGGAATCCCCTACAGGGACGACCCGTACGTAGATCCCGCGGTACTCGAGTCAGATGTGAGGCTGGCTCTGGAGGTCTACGGGCTTAACCTAGCAGTTGATTCACGCTCCACCTACGTCCTTATAGATGGGCCGCTAGCTCAGTTCTACAAGCTCTACCCTAGGCAGGGCTACTGGCTAGATGAGCTAGCTCTCTACTCCAGTAAGAGGGCCCGCCTTATCAAGGAAGCTGTAGATAGGGGTAAGATAGTGGCTGGGATAGCTAAGAGAGTGGCATTTACGGACCGCCTCCCAGAGATCCCGGACGGTAGTAAACCCGTCGCGGTAGGGCCGGTAACGATAGCTGGAGACGTTAAGGTCTGCTCCTACCTCCTCGTAGGTAGGAGATCCGGGTACTCACACGTAGTTGCTAGGGTAGAGATACCGTGCGGTACTGTTGAGGCCTTAGGTCCCCGCAAGCTCAGGGAGTTCTTATCTGCGGTGTTCTCCTCGTATCAGAACCTAGCACTACCCGTCCCTTACGGGATATACGTAGCTGATAGGTTATCTAAGAACATTACTAGGAAGATCGTCGAGCTCGTAGAGCTTACCGCTAAGACTCGGGGGTTGCTAGCGGTCCACCCAGGTGAGTTACTCTATGGGTGAGGACATAGGTAGTAAAATATCTAGCCTCATCTCCGAGGCCTTCTCAAAGGCCTCAAAGCTGGGGACGGTGGTTGGTTACGTAAGTAGGAGAACCTTCTCCTCATCGTCTGATAGTGCTAGTAAAACCTACATAGAGATCGATCCGAAGGTGTACTACGAGTACACGCACGCGTTCGACGTGGGTAACTACCTGGTAGCAGTTGACATAAGAACGCTGAAGGCCGTTGGCCTGAGGATAACCTCGATAAGAAGGTCCGACATAGCGTCAGACATACAAGCACCTCTATCAATCAGCTTAGGTGTCTCACCGGAGGGCTTACTAGCTCCTGTAGTAGTAGAGGCAATAACACTACTAGATGAGGAAGGCCTGCCCTACATGGCCCCTATCGAGCCACAGTCTCCGGTGGTAGTTCCTGGAGATCCTGTCCTCGTAACGAGGATTACTGGACTACCGGAGGAGGGGGTTGTCATGGGCCATCTCCACACAGGCTCAGCACCCGTAGCTGGGGGAGGTATAGCTGTGAGATTACCTCTTAAGGAGTTCTTTAAGCATCTAATAGTCATAGGCACCACAGGGTCGGGTAAGACTACCTTCATTAAGAACACGATATGGTACCTAACAACCCACTACCCGGAGGTACTAGTCCTCGTGGTCGACGCGGCTGGGGACTATACTCAGGTGGTCCTACCCCCAGTTAAGGAACCGGCAGACTCACTTGTCTACCTAGGGTCTTCCGGGGGTGTGGGTGGGCTTCGCAAGATAACAGTACTCCTACCAGTACTACGTACGGTGAACACTTTTAGAGACCTTGTTAGAGTGGTTAGAACCTACGTCGAGGATAGGTTAGTGTCTGTAGCTAGAGAGTACCATAAAGTTGATGCCGGTATCTCAACCGAGGTTAAGGAGTTGGCAGGTCTTAGGGTGGTTAGGGCTTTCATCGATCTCGGTAGGTATGGTAGTGTAGAGGTTTACGTAGTTCCTACAGCACTTAGCTATCCTCAGGTAGCAGACCACCTAGATGCTCTACCGATATTTTCCCGTCAAGCTAAGATCTACCTACGCCATGTAGTTGACTACATAGAGCAGGAGGAGGGGGAGATAACGAACTTCACTATGCTCTCAGCGGCTTTCACACGTAGGAGGAGGGAGGTGGAGAAGATACTGAAGATACATAGGAGTACATTGGATAATATAGAGAGAGCCCTCAACTTCATAGCTAGCTCAGACTGTGTTGACGTCTACATTGAGGGCGGTAACGTTGGGATACCGGAGCCTAGGGTACTCAGTGAGGCTTTTCCAAGCCCTATAGTACTGGACCTAGATTACGCCGTCTCCCAGGGGACGCACTTCCTCATTGCTAACCTCGTAGCCTATGAGGTTCTGAGGAGCCTGCATGAGTGGAAGAGGTCTGGGGGGCCTTCAACGAAGCCTACTGTAGTGGTCCTCGACGAGGCCCACAGGTTCTTCCCATCCGAGGGAACCTCTGCGGAGGAGGTAGAGCTCCTCGCAGACTTCATAGCGAGGATAGCGAGATTGGGTAGATCTAGAGGGCTTGGAATACTGTTCAGTACGCACTCACCTAAGGATGTTCACCGGATAGTTATCCAGTTATCGAACACTAAGATAGTCTTCAGGAGTGAGAGGGAGTACCTTGAGATGCTCGACATACCACAGGAGTACACTAGGATACTTGAGCTAGCTCCAGATAGGGTAGCTCTAATGAAGTCACATGTAATTAGGTCCGGCCATACCTTGTTTAAGACTGCTGAACCACTCCTAGGGCATTTCGACATGGCTACACTACTCTCCCTCAGGAAGTAGCTTGATCTACTGCCGAGGATTGTTTTGCGGGGTCTACTGGATTTAGTATACATGTTTCACTGGCTTAGAAAACAGGCTATCTTCCTTTTAGGAATATTTGTTCTGGTATGCAGTTCTAAGATGGTGCTTAAGGTGTCGGAAGCTAGGAAGACATACATTATTGAGGACCTGGATAAGGTGCAGGTCGACTACGACCGGAGTACCGACACCCTCCACATAGTTTTTGGGGAGGGTACTGAGGAGGCTGACGAAGCCATCCTCACTGAGAACGATGTGGGGTACAGAATCAAGGGAGGTAGGATTATAGGTGTGACCATATATGGACTCCTTAGGAGGTTGGGCATAGAGGTGTAGCTCTTGGGTTCTCTTCAGGTACTCTCAGAATACTTCTCGAGGGCTGAGGTTGAGTACCTAGCTGAGGAGCTATCCAGGTACCACAGGATCCAGGGTAGTCCAGGCCTTGAGGAGGCCGGTAAGTTCTTAAGGGATGTCCTCACAGACTGGGGTCTGGAAGTAAGGGTCTACGATCTTCCATACTCATCTGAAGCCTTCCCCACATCCGCCCCGGTTATCGGGTGGTTCGTAGCAGATGGTTACGCGGAGGTAGTTAAACCTAGGAGGAGGGTCATATCATCCTTGAGGCATGCCTGGACAGCTGTCATCGCTCACTCCCCTCCGGGGGAGTTTGAGGGTAGTGTGTGTTACGCACCTACCTACAGGCACGTAGCTCAGTGCAGAGACAAGGTTGTCCTGACACCTGATTGGGGCTTCGACACATATGTCGGGGCGGTTGAAGCAGGGGCTATAGCTGTGATAGCTTTTAGGAGGGGTGCCCCGCCCACTGCCTACCCGTACTACGGGCTGTTCCCCACGATACGTGATGCTGGCTACCTGAAGATCCCGGCTCTAACCACTACGCGTGAGGTAGCTGAGGAAATCATCGCACAACTCGAGAGAGGTGAGGAAGTGGTTGTGAAGGGGTATGTGAGGTCTGGCTATAGGGAGGTAGCTTATGCTAGAGTGGTTGAGGCCTCTATAGGTAGATCAAGCGAAGGTGAGTACCACCTAGTTGCTCACTACTGCCACCCTGGGGCTACAGTAAACGATAATGTTAGTGGTTCTGTAGGTGTGTTAAGTGCTGCGAGGGCTGCCTCCCTAGCTATGAGGGAGGGTAGGCTGGACATTAAGGATAGGTCAGTCAAGTTCGTGTGGGTTCCCGAGCACCACGGTACGGCAAGGTACCTTGCGGAGGTGTTTAGGGAGGGGAGGAGGGTTGCTGGTGCTGTTAACCTCGATATGATAGGAGAGAAGCAGTGTGAGACTGGCTCGGTTCTGAACCTAGTTAGAGCACCGATCAGGCTCCTGAGTAAGCTGGAGGCCTCAGTATACAGTAGCTTAATGTCCGGCCTACCTAGGGGCTCCAGCTTCTCGAGCCCGGCTGAGTTCCCGCTACTGAGGTTCTCCATCATAAACTACGAGACCGGGAGTGATCACGATAACTACGTATCGCTAGGTATTCCAGCTGTAATGCTTAATCAGTGGCCAGACAGGTACTACCACACTAGTGAGGACACTCTGGAGATGATGAATCCTAGACTAGTCTACAGCATAGGTGTAGCATCCCTAGCCGCAGTCCTAGAGCTCGAGGGGGTTAGGGTCGAACCATACCTGCACATGGTGTATGGACTGGACACCATGAGGGTATCCGGGCTACCTCTAGAAGCTAGGTACTACCTTTACGGGAAGGTAAGTAGGGAGCTAGGTGTGGACCTTAAGGTCCCCGAGATCCAGCCACCGACAAGTGGTGAGAACGTTAGGCTCGTTAGGGAGGGCTACCTAACATCTCTCTACATTAGGTACAAACTCGGTGTAGACTTCATTAGGAAGCTACGTGAGGAGCTACAGGATAAGTTCAGATACTCGATGCTAGCACTAGCTATCGCGGGGGTGTACCTGCTAGAAGGTGCTAAGGACGTTGAGAAACTGAGGTTCGAGGTCTCAGGAGAGCTCGGTGTGGAGGTTCCGAAGGACGTGTTCGACACCCTCCTCGACGTCGCAGAGAGTGCTGGGTACGTGGTCCGAGGCGGGTAGCTAGTTGCTCCTCGTATTCTACGGTAAGGGGAAGGGTAAGAGTACTGCTGCGTACGGGACTGCTGTCCGGGCGTTAGGTCGCGGATGGAAGGTAGTGATAGCTCTGTTCATGAAGAGCTGGGATAGCGGTGAAGTCCTCTTCTTTCGAAGATCTAAACTACCAGTGAGGATATTCGTGTTAGGGACGGAGGAGTTCGTCCAGCCGGGAGCTTACGACAGCATTGTTGCGTCGGAGAACATGGCTAGAGCGTACGCGTTCCTCACATACGTACTACCTAGAACTCTCAGAAGCTTCAAACCTAAATTGGTGGTTTTTGATGAGCTGGGTCTTGCTACCCATATGGGTATAGTTGACGAGAGGGTGGTAGTTAGAGCGTTGAGGAGGTTCTCTGGGAGTAGGGAGGTCCACGCCATAGTTACCGGTAGGTATGTTCCTAGCACAATAAAGAGTTTGGCTGACCTAGTGAGTGAAGTTAGGGAGGTAAAGCATTACTTTAGGAAAGGGTTTGTTAATCTCGAGGGGTTGGATTACTAGGGTCTACCTGTTTTAAGTCTCTCAACTACTTCTCTAGCATACTGCGGTGTTAGGAAGAACTCTATGAACCACATATTCTCAACCCTCCTCAACCCAACGACACCGGCAGTCGGGAGCCTCGGTCTGTAACCAGTAAGTTCAACTACGTAATCATCAACGTAGGGAGCGTGACCCACAAACAGAGCTCTATCGGAGAAGTAGGGCTCTATGTCCTTGAGGTACCTACCCGGTAGTAGCTCATCAATAACCCTGTATTCAACTCTATGAGATCTAGCAACGATCTCGGCTGTCTCAATAGCTCTCTTGAGTGGGCTGGAGTAGACTATCTTCACTCTAGGTAGTAGCCTAGAGACTACAACAACTTCCTCGATACCTTCACTGGAGAGAGGCCTCTCATCATCTATCATGCCGGGTTTAGCTTCAATAGCCTTACCATGCCTCATTATGAAGATGAGCATGTTTAATCACTACCGAATTCCTTACTTAAAGGCTGGGTTAATAGCTTTAAGGACGTGGAGTTAAACCTCCTCCCAAGCTTTAGAAGAGCAGGGCTTCAGCTCTAGGGTAGCCCTCCAGGGACTGGAGAGCGCTCTCATAGCTCTGGAGGGTGCTAAGGTAGAATGCCGTTCATGGCGGTGAGAGCTTAATTTAAAGTAAAAGTACATGTAAGGAGAAAATCAGAAAACTTTAAAAAGCTTTACTATACTAATATTTCGAGGCGAGTTTTATGTCTCTGAGGGGCTCGGGAACTAAATTACTTATAGCAATAGCTGTAGGCTTCCTGCTAGGTCTTCTAGTAGGCTTCGCGCTTCTATACGCACCGAGCGCTACGCGGGCTGATGCTGCTTCGTGGTTTAAGGCTATTGGTGACGTCTTTGTGAGGTTAATACGTATAATAATACCTCCACTGATATTCTTCACCATAGCTGCTGCCGTAGCTTCTGTAGCTGATCTACGTAGACTTGGGATGATCCTTCTGTGGATGTTCGTACTCTACATAGGTACCTCAGCCCTAGCAGGCTTTTGGGGTATTCTAGCAGGTAGCATATTCCAGCCCGGTGTCGGCATCGGTCTAACACCACCAGCTGGCTACCAGCCCCCGAAACCACCATCCGCTATTGACATACTACTCAGCTTCTTCCAAACAGACTTCAACGCCCTCCTAGCAGTAGGTGGGTCCATGACCATGATAATCTTCGCCATAATCCTCGGTATAGCCGTTGTACTACTTGGAGATGAGGGTAGGAAGCTGTATTCGTTCTTGAGGCTCGGCTCGGACACCATGATAACCATGGTCAGAATAATAATGTACTACGCACCAGTAGCTATCTTCGGCTACGCTGCGTGGCTCATAGCGACCTACGGTCCTCAGATGTTGGGTGCCTACGGTAAGTTCCTACTAGCTCAGTACTCATTCACCTTCATGCACTTCTTCGTAATCTACAGCATTATAGTAGCTGCTGGAGGACTGAACCCGCTGAAGTACTTTAAGTACCAGTCCACACCGTTTCTAATAGCCTTCACTACTAGGTCATCTGCTGTAACACTACCGTACAACATGGAAGCCGCTAGGAGGATGGGGGTTCCGGAGGAGGTATTCCAGTTAACTCTGCCTGTAGGAGCTACAGTGAACATGGATGGTACAGCTCTTTACCAGGCACTCTCAGCACTCTTCATCGCACAGCTATTTGGCATCCCCCTCACACCAGCACATATAGGTCTTGCTGTGGTAGCATCCGTAATAGGTTCAGTAGCTACTGCGGCCATACCAGGTGGTGGAACGATAATGCTGGCTTTCGTTCTAGGAGTTCTTGGCCTTCCTCTAGAGGGTGTAGGTATAATGATGGTTATTGACCCGATAGCTGATGCTTTAAGGACTGCTGTGAACGCGTCCGGAGATAACGCATGTACTGTCCTGATAACTAAGCTAGTGGGCCTTAGGTTAAGGAGTGAGAGCTAAGTAAGCTTTTTTACTTAGTTCTATACCGGTCCTACCTAGAAACTACAGTTGAGAGCTTCACCCTTCAAGGCTGGGAGGAGGTTAGTGAGGTAAGTATCCTCAACATAGCTCTAGCATTCTCTAACATCCAGTGATTGTTGTTGAAGAATACGTATACCTTCCTGGGGTTGAGGCCTGTTACCGACCTAGCAATACTCTCCAACTCATCCTCGGAATACTCGTAAGCATACCACTCGAGCCTACCGTGGAGCCTTAGGTAGATGATGTCATTGCTCGACACGATCCACGACCCTATCGGTGAGTCTATGGATACAGCCGTTACACCGAGGTCTCTACAAAGCTCTACGGTACTCTGCTTAAACCAGCTTCCGTCCCTGAACTCAATAGCTAGCTTACTACCTAGCTGAGTCGACTTAGCGAACTCCCTCAGCTTCACCACATTACTCTCACTAGCCTTAAATGTTGGTGGTAGCTGGATCAGGTAGAAGTCTACGTACTCCTCTAGAGGCTCAAAGAGCTTCCTGAACTTAGCCCACGTAGGTAGGGACTCAACGCTCAGCTTCCTCAGATGTGTTATGCTTCTATGTACCTTAATAGACCAGCGGATACTCCTATACCTCATCATCCTACTCCACTTAGCTACCTGAACCGGGAACGGGAACCTGTAGAAGGAGGCATTCAGCTCCACAGCATTGAGCCCGGAGTTCCTTAGGTACCACTCAAACGACCCATCGATGTTCCAGTCGTAGACCCAGCCTGATGTACCCACATAGACCTCCAGAGCACACCCCACAAAGCAAGTAGATACAGAGTTAATCATAGCTGAAGACCTACTACCCTAGTCGAGTTAGGTAGAGACCTGAGTGATGAGGGTTGCTGGTATTGTTTATATTACTTCCGATGTGAGAGGGTTGCTGGGTGTGGTAGTGACCGGATTAACTAGCTCATTGATTTCGGTGATACCGTAGTGCCGATCCACAATCAGCTATTGAAGGTTTTGAACGAGGTATCCAGGCTTCTTCTATCCGAGCTAGTGAAGTCGCGGGAGTTTCTCAGTGTCGTAAAGGACGTCCGGGTCTACGACATTAAGACCCCGGCTGGGGCTCCTCCTGACATAGTTGCCGGAGATTCTAGTAGTGCTGTGAGGGACTACTCCATGGCCTTACTGTACGCAGTACAGGCCGTCGCGGTCCGAGTAGCTCGGGGATCCAGTAAGTTGGGGCATGTAGAGGTTGACGCGGGATACTACATCCCCAGCCCGACCTCGAGGGATACGTTAGCAGACGAGCTTGTGAGGAGGGCTGTCCAGTTCATATCTCGAGAGCTTGAAGCTGAGTCGGTGAGAGTGGCTTCTGAGGGAAGGGGAATAGCCCTCTTCGATGGCTCTATATTCACGTTCTTATGGTATGGTAAGCTCCCTGAGATACCTAGGTCCCTCGTCTCGTACAGGAAAATGCCCAGGAAATTCAGAGATATGTGGAGCTCGGTAGTTAGTCGGATACTGGAGATACATAAGTCCGACACGGTACCTATGTTCGTAGCTAAAACGATAAGGAGGAGCTACTACATCGAAAAGCTGTTAGGTAGTGATTCCACGCCAAGCCTCGAGGGTAGGATTAACGACCTGATACTGGTAAGCCTCCTAAGAGCTAGCGGGCGCATTCCGAGAAGGCCGTGCATCCTGGAGCCAGTATGGATCTCAAGTGTTGATGAGATGCCGAGACCTCTCAACACTCTGGAGCCGGAGGACCGCAGGCTGGTGGAGCCCATAGTTCCCATTACGGTGACCTACGTATTCTTCAACCCAGCTACCCAGCCCTACCAGCTCACAGTACCGGGGAAGTGGAGGGGTGAGGAGCTGGCAGAGCTCGTATCAAGCATCTACCCATACTCCTACTCCGGATACCCGGAACCACTCAAAGTAGCTCACTGGATGAGCAGGGTAACCACCCGCGAACTCAGGCAGGCCCTCAGCAAGCTCGGGCTTTCATCCATACCTACAGGGCGGGAACTACTAGGTGAGATATTATGAGCTTGAAGGTCGTGGGAGTCGTTGGGGATCAGTCCACCCCGGTCGAGATAGACATCAAGGCCAACCACCCGCTACCTTCAGGAACATACATCTACGTGAGGTTCAAGACTAAGGATATAGTCAGAGAGTCTGAGAGTATTAGGGAGGTTGTCGGGATAGTGGGCTCCAGCATGTATAAAGCAGTCATCCCAGTAACCATGACCCCTACGACGGAGGTCTTCGAGAGCTACTTAAGCGATCTCAAGAAGGAGAGCTACATGAAGGCACTTATAGTAGCTGACATAACTAGTAGGAAACCTGAAGCTCCGAGATACCCTCCCCCACCCGAGACCCCAGTCTACCTAGCAAGCCCGGAACATCTGAGGGTTGTGTATAGCTACGACACCAGCAAGAGCGTGAGAATAGGGACTCTAGCAGGCTTCGAGGAGTTGGAGGTGGGGGTGAACGTCAATGCTCTACCTAAGCACATCCTAATAGCCGGTACTACAGGCTCCGGTAAGAGTAACTTAGTAGCAGTACTTGCCGATAGGGTCGCCCAGATGGGTGGGTCTGTAGTGATATTCGATGTTCACGGAGAGTACCGTAACATGTCCCCTGAGTCCAGTGATGTAATTGTAACAACATATGAAGCCTCCATCAACGTAGTGAAAACACCTATAAGTCTCCTAACAAGCTTCATCATTCCCGAAAGATCGGCCACGAGACAGAGGAGGATACTTAGGAACGCTCTTAAGAACCTGAACAACGAGTTAGTAAGCTTTGCTAGAGCTAATAGGATATCCATTAAGGAAGCTGTCCGTAGATTCGTCACCTCTAAGAATCTATGGGGGGATTCAGAACCTGTTGAGATGTATAAAGAACTCCTCAAGACCCGCCTCGGTACAGATAAGGTTGTTGAGGACGTGAAGGATAAGATTGATGACTTCTTTGAGTGGCATAGGGTTGACCTCGAGACTCCTGATGTTGGTGAGGTAGTTGGTAACAGGAAGGTGGTTGTTGTGGACGTGTCTACGTTTAGGGATGACGAGAAGGACTACATGCTTAAGGTAGTTGCGGAGAACCTCCTATGGTTCCTGAAGGAGGGTAGGATACCTCCAACCCTCCTGGTTGTAGAGGAGGCCCACCTCTTCCTCAGAGCTGATAAGAGTACGTGGTCTAAGGAAGCTCTTCAGAGGTTCATTAGGGAGGGCAGGAAGTTCGGCGGTATGTTAGCTATAGTTAGTCAGAGACCGAGAGCTCTGGACACTGAGGTAGTTTCGCAGGTGCAGAACTTCGCCTTCCTGAGGCTAGTCCAGAAAGCTGATAGGACTGCCGTTACGGACATCACGGACGTTCTCGGCGAGGAGTACGCGAATATCCTGCCGACACTACCACCAGGATACGGAGTGTTGGTTGGTGAGTGGGTAGGGTGGTACCCGGCGTACGTTAAGGTGGACCTACATAGAGGTAAGAGGGTTGGTGCCACCCCCGACGTAGTCAGTACCTGGAGGAAGGCCTTGGAGGTTGAGGAGGCTAGGTTACGTGATAGGGAGTCCCTAACTAAGGAGTGGGAGGGTGGGTAAGCAACGCTACTACTACACGTCTCCGATACACACCTCGGAGCATCGAAACCTTTCAGTCACTCTAAGCCACGCGAGGAGGACTTCTACGAGGTGTTTGATGAGGTTGTCGAGGTAGCTATTAGAGAGCGTGTTGATGGTGTGATACACTGCGGTGACCTCTTCGACGACCCGGAACCTAGCCCTAGGGCATTTTACAACGCTGTTAAGTCCCTGAAGAAACTCTCGGGTGCTGGAATACCGTTCCTGGTTATCGCTGGCCAGCATGACCAGCCTAAGAGGGCTGAGGTGTCACCCCTCAAAGTCCTTGAGGAGGTCGGTGTGGCTAGGTTACTGGCGTTGGGGAAGCCTAGCACGGGTGTGGTCAACCTACGTAGTGGTGAGCTAGGTTTCACAGCCATCCCATACACTCCCCCGGGGGCTATGCACGGGGTTCTGAGGGAGCTGAGGAAGCCGGATACCAGGAGAAGTGTCTTAATGGCTCACCTACTACTCAAGGAGTTAAATCTCCCTACATCGCACGTCTCCCTAGCGGAGCTCGGGGTCAGTGGCTTCAGTTACGTAGCCCTCGGAGACTACCATCTTAGGTGGTCGACAAACTACTCAGGTGTTCCGGTAGTATATCCAGGCTCTACTGAGGCTCTGGACGTGTTGGAGAGTAGTGATGAGAGGTACGTAGCTATGGTCGACCTAAGCGGGGAATCAGCATCTGTTAGCTGGGTTAAGCTATCCAGGTTTAGGAAGATACTGGTAGTTGATAACGTCTCGAGCTTCGCAGATCTTCAGAGAGCGATATTGAGGTACCGCTTGGAGGAGCTCGGAAAGAAGCCGATGCTGTACGTGAAGCTATCCCCTAAGGGGGGCTACACATCGAGCTCCGAGCGGGTTAGGATCGAGCAACTATTGAGGGATCTCGTACGACAGGGTAAGATCCTCAATTACAGGCTCGTACTTCCTGGGGTTGAGGAGGTTGAGGGTAGTGGGGTCTCTGAGGAGGCTCCACCACCGACACTAGATTACGTTGTTTATGAGGTTGTTAAGGATCCTGAGCTCTCCGAGCTCTTACTGAAGATTATTAGGGGTAGTGAGGGTGGGGAGGGTATCAGGAAGGTTATCGATGATGTCCTCGCTAACGAGAGGCTGGTGGAGAAGCTTAGGAAGGTGGTGTCTAAGAGATGATTGTGAGGGGATTGAAGCTCGTAAACATATTGTCACATGAAAACACCGAGGTTAGGTTCCCGGACGGTGTGCTATCTATAGTTGGACCGAACGGTGCGGGTAAGTCATCACTGATCGACTCGATATACCTAGCACTCTTCTCTGAGGCCGTACCCAACATTAGAGGTGGGAAGAAGGAGTTCATAGTTATGCGCGGGAAGGAGAGGGGCGAGATCTCTGTTGAGTTCGAGGTGGGAGGTAGGAGCTACCTAGTAGTGAGGAAAATAAACCTGTCCGGACCGAGTGAAGCCTTCCTCTACGAGCTGGAGCGAGGCTCGAGGAGGTTGGTAGCTGAGGGAGCGTCTAACGTAGTTAGGGAAGTTGGGAGGGTTCTAGGGCTCTCAACCTACTCTACCGGTGAGGAGATTAGGAAGCTTGTGAAAGCGACTATACTGGCTCTTCAGGACGAGTTAACTGAGATAATAGATGTTAGAGACTCTGAGAGAAAGGAATGGATACTGTCTCTTCTAGGGCTTAGCTACCTGGAGAAGGCTTTGGAGGAGTTGAGGAACTACACGAGGGAGCTGAGGAAGGAGCTGGAGAAGGAGAGGAGTGAGAAGCTTGGGAAGTTGAACGTGTTGAGGAGGAGGGTTGACGAGAGTAGAGCTAGGATTAGAGAGCTTGAGGAGGAGTTGAGGGTGTACGAGGGGAGGTTGGCTGAGGCTGAGAGGAGGGTGAGGGAGTATGAGGGTAAGTTAAGCACTCTAAACTCCGCGATAGATCTCTGCTACCAGCTGAGGAGCGGGCTAGCCCTGAGGAGGATCTCGGAGCTGGAGGAGAGGGTTAGGTCCCTTGCCCCTCTCGAGAGCTGGGATCCTGAGGTCTACGCTCACCGTGAGAGGAGTCTCAGGGATAGGAGTAGGGAGCTGGAGAGAGTGGAGAGGGAGTTGGGGAAGGTCTTGGAGGAGCTGTCCAGGAAGTTGGGGACTCAGTTGAGGGGTTCTGAGGACGTCGATAGGTTTTACGGGGAGTTAGGTGAGCGTGTTCGGGAGCTTAGAGAAAGGGTGGGTAGATATAGAGGTCTGGCAGACCTCTACAAGCAGATGCTGTCCAAGCTTGAGTTAGGTGAGTCATGCCCAGTTTGTGGCTCTAGGATCGGTAATCCAGAGGAGGTTAGGAAGAGGCTTAACAACACTCTCAGTGAGATTGAGAAGGCTCTCTTCCTGTATGATAGTGAGCGTAGGGAGCTTGAGGAGAGGTATCACTTGCTTGAGAGAATGTATCAGAGGTTGTCCGGGCTTGTTGCTAGTAGGGATAGCTTGATGAGGGATGTCCAGACGGGTAGGGAGGAGTTGGAGCAGTTGGTTAGTAAGGCTAGAGAGCTCTGCGACCAGATGAGGGTAGGGTTCTCAGTTATTGATGAGTGTCTCAGAGCTCTCAAATCTATGAGGGATGAGTTAAGGAACATTAAGGCGGAGTTAGAGGTTTATAGAAGGATGTTCACAGGTAGCGTTTCACAGCCTTCAGAACCTGTCGAGGTCTTGGGGGACAGGTTGGTTAAGACGCTATCACAGTTGGGGATCTCACCACCAGCTGAGCTCACACTGGAGTCTCTAGATAGGTTAATTAACGAGGAGCTGAACCCTGCGAGGAGGAGGTTAGAGCAGGAGCTGAGAGCTGCTAGAGACGAGTTTAGTAGGTTGAGTGTTGAGCGTGCTAAGAAGTGGGAGTTGCTGGATGATAGGAGGAGGGAGGTTGAGGAGTTGGGTAGGGAGATTTCGTCTCTGGAGAGTGAGGTGAGGAACCTGGAGAGGAAGTTAGTAGCTGTAGACATTATCGAGAGCTTCGGTGAGAAGTATCTGGGTAAGGACGGGCAGGTAGCTAAGGGCTTAACAAGGGTTGTGAGGTCCGAGCTTGAGAGGAGGGCTAACAACATACTGAGCAGGCTCGGGCTACCCCGAATTAGGGTAGGGGAGGGCTTCGAGATAAGTGTAGTGCTACCCACAGGAGAGCTACCAGTGAGAAATGCTAGTGGGGGTGAGAGGGTCGGGATATCGATAGCACTCCGACTAGCTTTAGCAGAGATAGTTATGGGTAGGACCCCCACAACACTCATACTAGACGAACCGACAGTATACCTAGACGAGAACAGGAGGTCGCAGGTATTCGACATAATCAGAGAACTAGGAAGATCCCTCAAGCAGGTAATAGTAGTCACACACGACGAGACCGTGATGAACATATCGGAGAAGGTAATCACAGTAGAGAACATAGGTGGAGTAAGCAGAGTAACAGAAAGCAGTGGACTCCCAGCACAGTTCTGAAAGAGAGCGAATACTAATAAGTAAAAAGGCATAACTATCGTAGGGCCCGTGGCCCAGCCAGGACAGGGCGCCGGCCTCCGGAGCCGGAGGTCCCGGGTTCAAATCCCGGCGGGCCCGCCACCCCCTAAATACTTGTTTAAGGGATTCGAGAGCCTCCCTGATGATCCATAATTAAACTAGTTGACCATGAACTACTGTGCGGACTCCTTGGTGATAACATGGGGTGGAGTCTGGTTTTCCGGGATCGATGTTAGTGTCCCGAGTATTGATGTAGGGAGACTCATGTTTTGGGTCTAGGAGCATTTGGAGGTGCCAGAGAAAATATTCGGGTGTGAACCCTGTAGCAGAGTAGCTCTCGCAGTATACACGCTTCTTTCTCTATCTATAGCTCAACGACCTTGAATGGTATGCGGAATGCTGTTTTGATACCTCTACCGATAACTGCCGGTACTTCCCTTCCTGCGCATGTGGGGCAGTAGGGCTTGCCCTCTATGTACACTGCTTTCGGGGCCATTACCAGCTCGTTACATTTGGAGCAGCGGACGCTTTCAAAGATTGGTGCTCTCTCAGGTTCCTCAACTATCTCGACTTCCTGGATAGTGAAGTCCTCCTCGGGAAGCTCAGCCATCCTCAGACCTATCTCCTCCCACATTTTGTGGAGCTTCTCTATCTCTTCTTCAGTACCCCTTCTCTCGGCTACGACCTTCCTGAATAGTTCTAGAGCTTCCTTTGGGAAGTACTTAGCCCTAAGCTTCTCGGAGTCTACGTATATCCTGACACCTCTCTTACTGCCCCTCCTAAACAGCGTCACAGCGTTCTTTCCTGTATCTACGTAGAGTAGGGAGTTGTTCCCGAGGGTGCAGCCAGTAGCTACTTGGATACCGTCAGCGAAGCAGTTATTTACCTCGATAATAGCTACTATATCCTCCCGCACGGTCTCAACTACCCCAGCTCTCTTAACACCTAACCTACTTAGAGCTATCTCAGCAGCTCTCAAGCCCAGTACTAGGAATGGGCATACGTGGCCGTGGAAACTTCTAGCTACCTCTATCAGCTCTCTACTTACCATAGTAGCACCTATATTACCTTATAGGTGCACATATAAACATGAAATGCTAGTTTCTAACTACTTGTATGACCTCACTAATTAAGCTGTCCTCGACCTCCAAGGGTGGAGGTAACTACACCTTCTTCTTCCAAACTCTCAAGGAACTTAACTACTAGTCTAACCCTCTTCTCAGCTTCTCTCCTAGCTTCTTCAGTGTAGAGTAGTTGCGGTAGCTTCAGTATCTTACTCTTGACATGGTCTAGAGAGCTCTCGAATTCCCTACCTAGGGTACCGGAATACATGAAAACCCTGACAAGCCCTATAGCTCCTAATGCGTCGACCTTATCCGCATCGCTCAGGATCTTAGCTTCGAGACTTTCAGCTCTCTGTCCGTGGGAGTAGGAGTGTGAGAGTATTACCTCAACCACCTTCTCAATCCTATCTTTCGGGTAGCCAGCAAGCTCTAGTAAAGCCCTAGCAATCTGTGCTGACCTAGCCGCATGGTTCTCAGCCCCGGATACTCTACCCACATCGTGTAATAGTGTAGCTAGTTGAAGTACCTCGTAGTCAACCCCGCTAAATCCCTCAGCAAACCTGCAGGCCAGCTCCAGGACCCTAGCTACATGCCCGAAGCCGTGTACCGGGTCCTCAGGCATTATGAGCCTAACAAGCTCCTCTACAGCTGAGACCAGCCCCGACCTACTAGGACACGGCATCAAACCTCCAAACTCCTGCATCAGTCAAAAATACTTTAAGGGGTTAGGGTCTATCAACTGATTACCCTGCAGTCTGTAGGACTAACTACCTGATCTGTACCTGACCTACCTTCGTATTGCGTAGCATGATAAGTAGAGGAATCAGTAGGGCAGCCCCCACTGAGCAACCTAGGAAAGCTGCGTTAAAGCCGTAGCGGTCCACTAAGTACCCTCCTAACACACCGAACGTGAAGGAGCCGAGATACCCTACCGCGTTTATTATGCCTACCGAGATGGGGAGGAAGTCCCTGCTTACTGCTATTGATGGTATTGTCGTCGCCAGGTGCGCGTTAATACCGTACGATACTGCACCTACAGCAAGTAGCTCCACTACTATCTGGATATGCCCGTAGGTAGCTGGGGTAGTTAGGGAGTATGTTAGGAGGGCTGTAAGTAGGGTTGAGAGAAGTAGTGGCCTCACCTTCTCCATCCCGTGATAGCGGTCCAGGACATAGCCGTGAAGAACCATTCCAACCGCTCCTGCTATTAGTGTAGATGGTGTGGAAGGACTGATTACTGTAGAAAGGTAGGAAGGTACGTAGAGCTCAAAGACCCTCCTTATGCCGGTAGAGAGGAAGTAGGCAGTAGCTATAAGTACGATTAGTACCGAATACCTACTTAAACCGTTTGTCCCTAGATGCTCGTTGACGTGGGTTTATGTTTGTTCATCGCATCTAGGGACTTCCACCTCGCCCGTAGGGATCTACTTATCCCTGCTGGTCGTGGGTGGCTGTCGAGCCCAACGGCACGGGGCTCCCATCTACGTCTAACCCCGCAGAGCTCGGAGCACTGCTCCCATCACTCAGCAGGGTATCAAAGCTACCTACAGAAATGAAGTTAGTAAGCTTAACGCATAACCCCAGAGCACAGCAACCCTAAAAACCATAAACACAACGACCACTAATCAAAAACAGAACAGCCCCTCCAGGCTCCCCGATTCTGAGCTCCCCTACTAGGATAACCCCCCACACGCAGCCCAACTAACCTCCTTAACGTAGCTACAGATAGACAACATAGAGTAGCTGTCATCACTCCGTTCAAGACGAAACCAAACCTCCAGCCTAGTGCGGAAACTACGAACCCTGTAACAATCCATGTAATAGATATGCCGAGTGCCCAGCTAGTGTTAAATAAACCCATATACCTCCCAAGTCCCTCCCCCTCGAGAGCTGTCGCCAAGATCTCAACTAGTGAGACCCAGGCAACTGACTGAAAGAGCCTGTTCAAACCCCACATAACAGCGAACCACTCTACACTACCTAAACACCCAAATACGACATTCGATAAACCAGACAGTACCGCCCCAACAAGTAGGAGGGTCCAGGGACCTCCCACTACAACGAAGTAACCACTAACTATCTGACCTAGGGAGTAGGACAGAGAGAAGAGGCCGGATATGATGCCCATAGCTGTGTAGCTTAGGGACAGCTCCTCTATAGCGTAGGGGAATGCTACCGAGAAGTTGAGTCTGCTTAGGTAGAATAGTACGTAGATAGTCCACGAAGTAAGCACAAAACCGATGTTTTTCAGTGTAGTGCGCACTATCAGCATCTACCTAGTATGACTATTCAAACCCTTTAAGAAATGTGGGGGCTTACGGGAGGTACCAGCTTATCGAGTAGCTGGGGGGTTCATATTGTATTAATAGGTGATTATGTTAGGAAGTTCAGACACCTATTCGAACCGAATAAACTAAAGATCCTACTAACTCTACAGAAACAGCCCATTACCGGTATGTGTAATCTCACACACATTAAAACTAGACCAGATCCTCATCTCACACCACCTGAGGAGTCTCAGAGAGGATGACTTAGTAGACTATGAGCAGGTCGGAAAGTTCGAGCTCTACAAACTAACAAGCATTTACAAGAGCTTCTAAGCACAGTACTTAACGAGCTGTGCGAGAGCTGTAAACAGTCCTGGAACCCAGATCTCCATTTTGGATCTACGTGTTGATGAAGTATTAACAGCAGAAAACGTTGTAGTGGGGGTTAGGGAAACTTATGATGGGTGGGTAGTAAACTATTTTTATCTCTTAGTAGTACCTGTATAACGCGTTGAAGAAGGTCTTATACGTTCCGTGGGTCTGTGCTCTGAATACCGGCCTAATTGCGTACGCTATAGCCTTACCCTTCCCGACCTCAGCCTCCAGTATAGCAGGCTTCCTACTGAGCATTTCCTCTCCTATGAGCCAGCCACTCTGCAGTATTTCTCTCTCAGGGAACCTAGCTACGACCCTGAACTTCTCGTTTGTGTGGGACGGTACTACCTCAAGTACTGGTTTGTTTAGGAATAGTGCCAGAGCTTTCCTGGGCATCCCGAAGCCCAGTGGGTGCTCTATGTCCACCATGATCTTCAGTGTGGAACCTGGGCAGAAGAACTGCCTCGGGTCCTTAATGTCCTCGCTGATGTCCTTCAACGGCAGTGCAAACCCCTTCGTCAGAAGTTCAACGGAGTCTCCCATAGTTATGACAGTACCTCCGCTCTCTACGAACGCCTTCAGCTTCTCAATACCTTCCTTACCGAACCCGCTCTTATATTCAGGTGGGTATGGAGGTAGCTTGACAGGCCTCCCAAATCTCTTACTTAGCTCATCCTCTATGTTCTCACCGGTTAAGAATGGGAGTGGGTCAGAGGGGAACACCACAACATCCACTACCTCCGAGATCCTACCTGCCTTTATCGGCTCGTCCCTGAGCTCTACATACGGGAACGCGAACGTGTCGAGGACGTACTTAACCCACCCTCCTTCCATGTTTCCTCCATAGTACCTCTCGTAGATACCTACCCTAGCTATCCCAGTACGGAACATCTTAACTGAGGGAAGCTCCTTCACTCCATACACAGGAACACCCCTCTCCCCAGCAGCCTCAGCTAAGGTCTTAACCACCTCAAGATCCCTACGTACTAGGAACGCACCTGGAGGTAGTGTCGTGCTGTCCAGTGTTAGGGGCTCGAAAGCCCTGTAAACCTCACCTCCCCTCGCTAACACCTTATTGACTACGTAGTACGTATCGTTAAGCCTGGGATCTAGAACATAGTATTCACCCTCACCGATAACGGGCTTCGGCTTGGGAACCTCCCTAACGAACCTCAAGCTTGCTGAGACCGGTTCATCAGCTCCGACAACTGTGACACCCATAAACTCTGCTAGGGTGTCTGTAGCTATGTCGTAAGGTCTCAAAGGCTTCCCTTCCCTGTCCCTAGTAGTCTCATCGTCTGGGTATAGGTATCTATCGAGAAGCTTCTTAACTAGGGCCCTCCTCGGCTGTGAAGAAGGTATTACGAAGGTACCAGCTGGGTAGGTAGCTATACCGACCTTTACAGACTCCACTGACTCATATACCTTAACACCTAGCTTGAGTAGGATGTCAATAAGTTTGAGTGCTGTTAGATAGTCGTGCTGCTCTCGAGGTATTAGGAAGGCGTAGGGAGGCTCAGACCTACCTCTCTCAACGTTTCTAAGGGCCTTGATATACATGTTCCTCAGGAAGTCCCTCCTGTATTTAGCTACAGTGGAGAGCACAGCCATAGTAGCTATTAGTTGCTGCCTAACTATGTCTGAAAGCCTCCACCAGCCTCCCCTCCAGGGGTTCGGATAGTTCATGTACGGTCTATCGGCAAGCCTGCCCCTACCATACCCCCTAAGCTGGTGGGGGTCAACAAAGATGGGTGTCGCAATCTTCACGGAAGCTGACTCAGTCAGTATCCCGACTATGTTCATAGTGTAGGCAATTGTCTGGAAAGCTGAGATAAAGTCCGGTGTGAACGGGGCCCCGGTCTCCACACCCTTAATACCCTCCTTCTCAAGCCTCATAGCAGCTGAGTACCCGAGTAACTGGGTCTCCCTCCAAACTAGCGGATCTACCTCAGGGTATATCGGGTCCATCTCCGGGGACACGAATATCCTAGCCCCGTACGAGCCCATCTGATGATTATCTACGTAGACCTGTGGACACCACTCTTTGTACGCTATCTTAGCCATGTACTGGCTCTCAACGAGGTTGAGAGCGTAAGCATCTCTGTTGTTGTCGTGGCCGCAGTACTTGTGGTAGAGCCACGGTAGGGAGGTTCCCTCATACTCTGTGCCGAGAGTCTTGTAGTACCAGTCCACGACAGCTATCTGACCGTCCGGGTTCTGAGAAGGTATTAGAATCACGACAACCTCCTTAAGTATCTCAGTAACCTCAGGGTCGTCTGATGATGCTAGCTTGTATAGAAGCTCTATAGACATCTGAGTACCTCCGACCTCAGTGGAGTGCATGCTGTTCGTAACGATTACTACGGCCCTACCCTCCTCAACCAGCCTCTCAACTTCTTTCGGGTTGGGGAGGCTGTCCGGGTTAGCTAAGGTACATGAAATCCTCCTAATCTCATCGAGTCTAGCAAGGTTCTCAGGGGACGATATGTAGGCCACTATAAACGGGTTACCCTCAGTAGTCTTACCTAACTCCTCAACGATAACCCTATTTGACTCTGATGCTACGAGCTTGAAGTACTCGACGATCTTATCCCAACGTGCGAGCTTCCTATCCTCTCCTATCTTAAAGCCGAAGAACTTCTCGGGCGGGGTGACGGTACTCAACTAAGACCACCGCCAAATAGTGTTAGGGCATGGCAATAAATAGTTGAGGCTACATAAAGAATTGCTAAGATGTTAGGGCTTCACGCACAGTATGAGGTGTAGGATAGGGTTAGTTATTCGAAGCCATCCCGGGACCTCAGCCTGACTCAAGAGCTCTCCTTGCTCATATGCTCGAGCAGGAAGGCTATCACGTCAGCCATCTCCCTGGCTAGTACCTCAGGTGATGATCCGGCATGACCTGACGCAGTTTCCAGTCTCAGGCACGTGTTGTTTCCGTAGCTAACGAGCTTCGCATAGAACTTCAGGGCGTGTGCTGGGTGGACCCTATCGTCGTAGAGACCTGTATAGATTATTGTGGGCGGGTATCTCACACCTTCTCTGAGGTTGTGGTATGGTGAGTATTTGAGGAGGTACTCTCTATCAACAGGGTTTTCAGGGTCTCCGTATTCCGGGATCCAAGCAGCTCCTATGTAGAGCTTGTGGTACTTAAGCATGTCTAGAACAGGGTAGCCGATCGCAGCAGCACAGAGTAGGTCAGGCCTCATAGTGATCACGGCACCCATAAGCAGGCCTCCGTTACTCCTACCTATACCGGCAACTCTATAGCCCATAGACTTGAAGGCCTCAGCAACAGCTATGTAGTCGTAGAACACGTTCATCTTCCTATCTCGCATACCTGCTCTATGCCATTCCTCACCGTACTCGGAACCACCCCTCAGATTCGCTACAACCACGTCAACCCCGAAATCTAGTAGTGTGGGGATCCAAGGCATGAAGTTGGGTGTGAGAGCTATGTTGAACCCTCTGTATCCATAGATAACAACACGCTTAGACCCACTACGGCTTCCCACCCAGAAGTAGTGGATCTTAGTTCCGTCATGCGATACTGCGAATCCCTCCCTCACCTCAGCATCCACGACCTTAGGGTGCTCCAGGACCTTCCTAAACGTGAGGACACCGTTAGAGGAGCCTACCTCTACGACCTCGTAAGGCTTAGTGAAGTACCTTACCTCAATAAGTCCACCACCACCATCAGACCACATTCTAATAACACTAGCAGGCTCCGGGAACCTCACCTCCTGGACGAACCTACCGTCGAGATCGAACACCTTAATGTGTGAGGAGGCATCTACCAGGTACGAAGCTATTATGTAGTTCCCGACGAGCATAGCATCCTGGAGAGCTGTTCCCTGCTCAGGTACTAGCTCCTGGACATTGCCTTCATGTGGTAGGAGCAGGATCCTCCCGAAACCTCCGCGATCGTATGTGGTGATGATGTAGCTATCCCCCACAGCATCTATGAACCAAGCCCTGGACGTGCCGTCCAGTATCTTAACCCACCTAGTTGGGTCATCTACCGGTCCTGCGTACAGGGTGTTGCTAGCCCATCCATAGCTCACGTTTACCAGAGCTCTCCGGCCATCAGTTGAAGTAGTTAGGGATATGAAGAAGTTCCTTGGTATACCTTCACCGAACACTAACTCATCTTCTCCGTCTCTTCTCAGAAAAACTCTATCACACGGTGCTTCAACCCCATCTGGACACGAACCGCTCCTGAAGAACTTGGAATAGTAGAACGATCCGTCCTCAAGTATCACGACATCCGATATGCTCCCCTTTATCCTGTCGACTACATCCATGCTCCTAACATCTAGAACGACTAGCTCCCCCACGTCAGCACCCTTCAGAGTGTAGAAGTAGGCTAACAGCTTCCCGTCTCTATCTAGGTAATAGTTATGTATGACAGCATCCTCACCGAGGTCCCTGCTGTCTACTAGTACAATTGACTCACTATCTTTTCTCAGATTTATGGTGAAGCTCTTATCTTTCCTAATAAAGAACATGCCGGCCTTACTTCTCTTTACGTTGTAGATTACGGGTAGGGTATAGTACTTAAGTGCTCTCTCATATACTAGGTCACTCGTAGATCTCAAGCTCTCAATACATTTTCTACTCTCATTAAGCGCCCACTCGATGATATCGGCTCTATCTATTAACTCGTACTTATCGAAAATATCTGATAGCATACACGTACCCAAAAATAATCTAAAAACTCGCAATAAAAAATATTCTTTTATAGATTCCCTTAGTGAGATTCTGAAGACATTTACTGAGCTACTAAACATGAACTACCTAGAGAGTTGTAGGAAATTATAAACTAGGTAATTTAAAGAGCTAATTAAGAAACATCCACAGCTGAGGCCGCCCAGAGTGGCTACGTTACTGGGTATATTTCGTAGTGTTCGTGAGAACTTGAATATTATCCCGGAACTGCTGTGGATATTAAACACATGCTGTAAGCATCTTCAGGTAACACTCGACAACTACCTGGGAGTTGAACCTAGCTGAATAAGATTTTCTTATGCTAAGCTATTTTCTGGGGTCTGCATGAGGGAGTATCCTCAGCACGCTATAGCCGCAGTGGCTGCGGTTCTAATGAGGGGCGACTCGATACTTTTAATAAGGAGGGGCTACCCTCCCGCAATTGGTAAGTGGTCGTTACCGGGTGGTGTCATAGAACCTGGTGAGAAATTATGTGATGCTGCTCGGAGGGAGCTTAAGGAGGAGACAGGGCTTGATGCTGAGCCTGTCGGGGTGCTCTGGGTGTTGAATAATGTTGTGCTAGATCGTGCTGCTAGGGTTAAGTACCACTATCTTATACTGGACATACTCTTCGACGGTAACTCAGTGCGTGGGAACCTCTCTGCGAGTGGGGATGCTCTAGATGTGAGGTGGTTCACTCTGGATGAGGTGATGGAGCGTGACGATGTCTCTAAGACCGTGAAGAAGCTTGTTGCTAGGATCAGAAGCTACGGCTTAACATATATCCCACTAGACTCGGTGGACAACATAACTACGGAGTGACGTTAGCTGAGACTGCCTCAACTAATATTCGGGACTACCTACTCTTTAGAGCTTCCTCTAGGGCCTTAGTGAACACACTGGGCTTACCTATATGTTTCTCTATGCTTGCTAGTAGCTCTAGGCTGTTCAGGTCTATCTCTATATCGTTGTCGTTTATTACAGCTATCGACACGTTTTCAAATGGGTTGGGGGGTGAGTCAGGTAGTGAAGGCTCGGGCTTATCCTTCCCCACGTACACCCACACTAACCTATTGTCCCGCCTAACTACTCTATACCAGTAGCGACCGAAGTATATGTACTTCACCCTCCCCGCATCGTTGTTCTTGTAGGCTACATGCATAGGCTTCACATAGTATCCGGTGTCCTTTATTCTCTCGTTGTAGGAAAGTATCTCGAGCTTGAACTGGGAGTAGAGGTCCAGTATGTGGCTCAGACCTCCCTTAATCAGTACTTTCCTCCTCGGCAATACCGGCACCGCAGATCTTCTCATCTAGGGTTATAATAAGCTCTCCAAGCTCGGTCATGACCCTAGATACGGTAGCGTAGACAACTCTAGGGTTAACACCCCTCGAGGACACTACCTTCATGACCTCGTTCTCAACAAGTGCGTACTTCTTTAAGGTCTCGTTAAGCCTCCTCCAAGGAATACTGGAGAGTGCTTTCTCTACTTCCAGATCTCTCCGCAGGTAGCCCAACAACATCATCACAGATATGATAGGGTACCCGACATACCTCCTGAAAACCGTCCCGTTATCTGTACTACATGCCCGGAACTCTCTCTGCCCCACCCTCTCTACGTAGACCCTATACGTCCTAGAACCATCGGATGATACCACGCTAAAAAAGTTCTCGCTCTCCTTCCTAACCCTCCCATCAGCTAGAGCACCTAAAGCCTCCAAGACCTTGATCCTGGGGGGTAGTGAGAGTCTGGTTGAGTACATGGATTAACTGACTCCCTCTCTCTTCTCTATGAACTTAACGTACTCATCCGGGGTCAGTAACTTGGGGAAAGTCCCTGAGAGCTTAATCTTAGCTATCCACCCACTACCGTACGGGTCCTTATTTATTAGGTCGGGAGATGATGGTAGTTCTTCGTTTACCTCTACTATAGTGCCGTCGACGGGGGTGTATATGTCCGCTATAGCCTTAACGGATTCAAGTGTGGCTATGACCTCACCCTTCCTTACCTCCCTACCAGTTTCGGGGAGCTCTACACTCACAACGTGCTTCAACTTCTTCTGGGCGTAGTCGGTTATGCCTACGATAACCGAGTCTCCGACTACTTTAACCCACTCGTCCGTGTCGGTGTAGAGAAGGTCTTCCTTAACTAAGTACTCCCCTATCTTAGTCTTAACCACTACCACGGGCTTCACCCAGCTATAAATGGTGGTTCAACTATTTTAGCTTCGAAGAGCCTGTTCCTGCTCTTCACGTGTACAGTCCCACCGAGGTAGGCATGACGTGTGTTAACGTAGGCCATAGCTATAGCTCGCCCTAGGTAGTTTGAGAACGTCCCGCTAGTTACGTAACCAACTTCCTTCTCCCCTATTAATACAGGATCCCCGTGTCTAGGTACAAATCTTTGGTCCTTCTTAAACCTGAGACCTACCCGTATCCTATCTACCCCCTCAACATATTTCTTCCTGACTGCTTCCGACCCTACATACCCTGTCTTCTCGGCATCGAAGGCCATCCAGTACCTAGCCTCCACAGGGCTAGTGTTCTCATCGAAGTCTACACCTGAGAGTAAGTAGCCTGCTTCCAGCCTCAGACTATCCCTAGCTATTAGACCCGCAGGTCTTATACCTAACTCCACCAACTTCTTAAAGAGTTTAGCACCGAGCTCGACTGAACACCATACCTCATATCCATGCGATCTCACCTCCTCCCCGGTCCAGCCGGACCTACTAATAAGGACGGCTCTATCCCCAAGTAACTCAACGTCCGTTAGGAACTGGAGTATCTTCAGCTTACCGACAGAACCAACTCCGAGGGACTCCATGACTTCGAGGGCTTTAGGTCCCTGGATAGCTATCAGGACACTCTTCTCAGTAACGTTCTCTATCTCGATATCTGTATATCCGAGCTCGTTCCTCCACTTATTAAGCCATGAGAGGTCCTTATCTATGTTTGGAGCATTTACGACAGCGTACCACAGGTCCTTCTTTACATGGTAGAGCATTACGTCATCTATCATACCCCCACCCTCATTTAGCAGGAGAACAGGCCCGCTCATAGATCCCTCAGGAACCTTACTAATATCTCTACTCACAACCCTCTGGAGGAACTCAACTACCCTACTCCCTCTGATTATGAAGCGCCCCATGTGGCTGACATCGAAGAACGCTACCGATGTCCTAACAGATACGTGTTCCCCGACTGGGTCTCCGAAGTCGAGGGAGGTTAACCACCCACCGAACTCTCCGAGGTTTCCTCTAAAGCTCCTATGTAGTTCGATTAGCGGGACCGACCGCACGGGTATTCCCAAGATCTTAGAGATACAAACTATATTAGTTACGATCCACCTTCTTATTCCCTCTCAGAAACCTGGATACGTAGCTTAACCTAGGCTCCTCCCGCAGTATCCGATCTATATTAGCATAGCACTCCCTGCATACCCGGATCCCAGGCTGTAACTCCACTGAGCAATCGCGGCACACTAACCTACCGCAGATAATGCAGCTATCTACCGCGATCTTAGTTCCACATATGTTGCAGAGGTTTTCATAGCATATAGCGCAGACCCCCTTCTCGGAGTTATAGTGAGCTGGGCACACCCTCCTCTTACAGATACCGCACTCATACCTAGCCTCACTAGACCAGCAGACCTCGCACACACTCAAGGTTATAAACCCTGAATAGGATTCTTCATGGGATGACCTGACGACACTCACTGACCCAGTGATGTAGGTGGAGCGACTGGGACCGCGACAGCCCATGAGTACTTATCTCGGTGATACTCCTCAAATCTTACCCCTGTGAAGAGTGCCGAACCCGTAAATAATTTGAACCACCCCTTCTCCGAGTAAACCACATAGATGCTTAGTTCTCCCCAGTGTATCAAGACCGGGGACTGAGTAAGATATGGCCGTAGTTTTCGCGGTGTTTACTTATCATGGCACATTGCTTAGACATCGTCCCGGTTAATCGGGGTCGTCCTTAGGTTTTAAACTAGTGTTATAGCAGGTGTTAACCTACTACAATATACAATATCTACTACAGAACATCTCTTCCACTCGGGTTTCAGCAGTGGTATCGGAGGAACTTGTACTGGCTATCTCCCAGGAGCCCAGAAAGGAGTGTCCCCTCCTAGTCCCGGAGGGCTTCGGGCCTCTAGCAGGTGTTAGAGTTGTTTCCTCCGGGATCCTAATAGCGCAGCCCTTCGCGGCTTACATGGCTGCTCTCTGGGGTGCTGAGGTAATTCATGTGGAGAGACCTGGGGGTGATACCTACAGATACTCACCGCCCTTTATGGAGTCTAGTGAGGGTAGGGTTAACACGTGGTGGGCTCAGGAGAGGAGGAACGTCCTGTCGATTGTAGTGGACCTCAGGAAGGATAGGGGTAAGGAAGTGTTCTTGAGGTTGCTGAGGCAGGCTGACATATGGATGGAGAGCTCCATGCCTGGAACCCAGAAGCTTGGGATTACGGATGAGCTAGCTCATAAGGTAAATCCCCAGCTGGTATAGTTCACGTATCAGGGTTCGGCCACTTCGGAGACCTAACTACTTGGGGTTACCAGCCTACGACGGCTATTGCTGCTGCCTTCAGTGGTTGGATAAGTATTAACGGATTTCCAGATAGCCCGCCCTATAAGCCGTATCCCTACACAGGCGACTACGTAACAGCTCTTCACGCACTATCAGCAGCTCTAGCTGGTTACATATATGCAAAGAGAACCGATAGGGGAATCTCAATAGATGTCGCTCAGTTTGAGTGTATAGCGAATATCTTCGGGGGCTATGGCTCCAGACTACAGAGCTCGGTGACGAGCCCGGCAGGTACGGGAATAAGGACAGGTACTTCCAACCCTACGACATATTTGAGACTAAGGACGGGGAGTACATATTCATAGGAGCCCTAGGGTACGAGGTCTTCCGAAGGCTCTGTGAGGCTTTAGGGCTCGACTTCAATGAGTGGCGGGACGTGCACTACGCCCCGGGAATGCATACAGAGAAAGGTAAGCTCTTCGACTCCATACTGAGAGAGTGGGTGAGGAACAGGACAGCTAGTGAGGCACTGGAGGTACTCAAGAACTATAAGGTGCCGTGCTTTAAGGTATATAGACTAGGAGATGCCGTGAAAGACCCTCACTACAAAGCACGGGAAAACTTCATTGAGTGGGTTGACGAGAACCTCAAGAAGAAGATAAGGGGGTGGAGCATAGTCCGTTTGTCCCTAGATGCTCGTTGATGTGGGTTCATGTTCGTTCATCACATCTAGGGACTTCCACCTCGCTCACAGGGGTTTTTGGTACCTCTGTGGGGTCATGGGTGGCTGTCGAGCTCAACGGCACGAGGCTCCCATCTACGTCTAACCCCGCAGAGCTCGGAGCACTGCTCCCATTACTCAGCGGGGTGTCCAAGCTACTTATAGGAATGGAGTTAATGAGCTTAACGCATACCCCAGAACACAGCAACCCTAAAAACCATAAACACAACACCCACCAATCAAAAACAGAACAGCCCAAATTCGATATGGAGAAAAAACCGAGGATATGGAGAGGCGCTCCCAGACTAGGCCAGGACGCCCTCGAAATACTAACTAAGCTACTAGGATATAGCCCCAACGAAGTTGAGCAACTTAAGAATAGTGACGTGATTTGTTGCTGATGAAGCACCACATATCACGAAGAGATGGGAAGATAAGTAACCTCAGAGAGACCTTAAGAAGTTCGTACAATCTGAATAAATCCTCATAAATCAAGTCAATCTAACTATTTTCTAGGCTTCCCCCGGATGCGACAATCAAATTACTCAAGACTTTCCTCGGGCTCGAGAATGGTTGCTGACACCCTTACCACTGAGATCGAAACCTCTACATTAGATGTAGTGCTTAGCTATGGTATTTCTACTTAAGGACCCCAACTTATTAGGAGACTTTAACTATGTAGGAGCTCTATCATTAATAGCTAAATGTCAGGTTTCTCCACTAGGTAGTGTGGCAAGCTCTCAATCTCGATGAAGATCAGTCCTTACATTTCCTAGTTATGATTTTAGGATATTTGGGAGCTATTATACGATCTAGCTAGGTCCTTCTCCACTACCTAGGTACTAGAACCGGCTTTAGTTGCAAACTGATTTTTACAGGCGTAGTTGCTTACAAGTAATTGGTTGCGAACACTCAGAGGTTCTTCTTAAGGTAGCTCGGATTAGAGCTCTGCAAACATGCTAGCAACATATACGTTCCGGGGTTAGGGTCCATCACATACAAGTACTTTACTTTCTGTGAATACGTATAAGAAACAACACAATACGTATACATAATAGGCAATTCTAATCCATTGATCTCTCATCTGCTGTGTTGTTTTATTGTGCTTTGTTTTAGGGCCTTAGCTATTTAAAGCCCTACCCTGCCACAGCCTAGCCCCACTTACCTACTAGAGCCCTACACCTAGACGCAAATTGTTAAACACGAACCTACGGTAAAGTAGACCCATGATGGATTTTGAAATAGTTATCATGAAACTCCTACGCAGGGCTTGAGGAAAAGCTTAACGGTGAGGGCCTGTACCTAACCCTACTACTCTAGTTATACCTCAGTAACCAACAGCCTGCCTTAGTAAAAACTGTCTTCCTAGTCTTAAAAATCTCGGAATTCGTGCGGATCCCGAAAGCTACATGCCCAAGGATTTAAACCCCTTTGCGTACCCTGACTAAAGGCTTTTATATGTTTAGTTGCTGATATATCTGTGGCGAAGCATATGTCCAGCGCAAAGAAGCCGGAGAAGAAGGAGGAGAAGAAGGAAGAAAAGAAAGAAAAGAAAAAGTGAGGAGGTAGTCCTAAGTTAAGCTTAACCTTTAACCAACTTTTTATTCTATTCTAATCTTAACTCTACTCGGATTCTAAAAATTAAGGGGCTGTTTTATTTTTGGTTGGTGTTTTTGGGGAGGTTTGTGTGGGGCTTGGTGTTAGCTATGTTTTCTCTCGGTGGGTTGGGGAGGGTAGAATTGGAGCTGTTAACTCTATGGGTTGAGGAGTCAGAGGAGGAAGCTAGTTGAAGGATTCGAAAACTACTAGGAGAGGTTGAGGAGGAGTGAGTAGTGTTTCGAGAACTGTTATCGTTAAGAGTACTTCACCTCTAGGAGGGTATCTAAAGTTAGGAGGAAATCGTAGGGAGATGTGGAGGAAATCAGTAGACCTAAGCTTGAAATGATTAGACAGCTGGGGCCGATATTTCTCGGGATCCACGTCGATGCGCTTTGAGAGTGCCTTGGGGAATGATGAAGATGAGGATGAAGGACGTTAGGACCGTTGTTAGGTCAGGAGCTAAGGAGGTCAAGGCTGTAGAAAGTAAAATAGTTAGGAAGAGTAAAGAAAATCAGAGGATTCGGTAAGATGTTAGACTAGATTAAGAAGGAAGGCCAAGAAAATTATTAACATAAGAATTTATCGTGCTAGGCTAATATCGCCCTAACTGCTACCTGAATAAACCAAGGATGGTCCTAGACGGGTGAGAGACGAGGTAGCCTACTACTCTTGAAACCTAGGTACTAGCTTCTGATGTGTAGGTTTTCTCTTAGGAGTTCTCTCAGATAGACGGTTGCGTAGCACCCCTTACTCAGCTTAAAGTGAAGTTCTATGGTGTTTGGTGGTGTTGTGCCTGCTTTAAGGTCTCTAGGTTTGAACACTGTCTCTCTAACGGTCTTTACGAACAGGGTCTTGTCCACTCTTGGCTGGTTTTCCAGGTCTTCCTGTATTACCTGTGAAGAGAACTTACTGCAACCTTCTGATGGTAGGTCAGGTCTGGGGAGTTCCAGTATCTCACACTTAACGCTCACCTCGTCGACATTGCCTACAGTTTCCACCATATTGCTGAGGGCCTTGTTGAAGAGGTATGACTGGTAAGCCTCTACGAAGAACTTAACCATCCCTCTAGGGAGTCCCTGAAGGATTGCCTTCCTGGGGTCAGAGGTTTCGATGTACCTCCTCAATATAGATCTCTCTATGGTAAACCTCCTAGGGAAAGCTCTCAGGGCCCCCCTGAGATCCCCCTCCAAAAACAACTTCCTCGCTACTCTCACAGTAGGTGACTCGAGGTCGGACTGGAAACCTATCAGCACGTTCAAAGCCTCCGAGTAGTCACCAATAGCAATTGCCCTCCCTACTAGGTGGCTAATAGGTCTAACAGTCCCGAACCTCTGGTAGCCGAAGTAGTTGAGGTAGCTCAACCTTGCTGATAGCTCGATAAGCTGGATTATGGGTGTCGGGTCGGTAGTGACGTGACTCAGTATGACCTCGAAGACGTTCCCGGATAGCTGGTGCTTTCTAGGTACGAAGTCCGCGCTCACCTCGCTTACAGGGTATAGACAGAGCTCCTCAGCTCCTCTATAACTAAGTGTAAGCTCCCTAAGACATTCCGCAACAACGAACTGACATGATGAGGCCTCCGCATCCTTAATACCCCAGTAGGCTATCCTCACCCCAAGATTCTCGAGGATCCATGAAGCCTCCAGTGTGCTGACACCCTTCTTACATAGAACTGCTAACAGCCTCTGCCTAGGTAAGCAGTGAAAGCTTGGGCAACCACTTTCCAGGGGTCTAGCTACTCCGAGACCGTAGATCTCCTCGTATACCCTGAACGTCTCAGGACTCAGGGAGACCTGGGCAAGACCTCCTAGATAGATATCGGGCCTCGAGTAGTACCTCATACCTACAGCTATATCTAGGGGGTTCCCACTCTTCATCATTAACTGATCCTCGCCTGCTGTTTGAGGTTCACGTAAGTTTATAAGACTTGCGTGATCCCCCTCCAAGCTGTGTACGGTCAGGACGGTGGAGCTTAAGCTAATTAACTACCTCCTCAATATTAGTTTCGGATGATGAGTGGCGATGGCAATGAGCCGTGATTAGACTAATCTCTCTGAACTCGCTCAGGTTTATAGAGGACCTCTATCGAGGTAATCCTCAGCAGAGGCTTTTATCTTCATACCCACAGAAACTCGTGGAGCTTAAGGTATGTTCAACCCTTTGAAAGCACCTGAAGGAGTTAGGATAGCCCTCATGGGAAACGAAGCCATAGCCAGAGGCTTTCTGGAGGCCGGTGCCTCAGTAATCACGGGCTATCCAGGCACCCCCTCGAGTGAGGTGATAACATCACTTCACGAGTATGGTGTAAGCTCCGAGATCTTTGTGGAGTGGGCTATAAACGAGAGAGTTGCCTTCGAGATAGCTTACGGGGCAGCCATATGCGGTGCTAGAGCTGCGGTAACTATGAAGGCTCCCGGCGCGTCGGTAGCTCTGGACCCGATAGTCTCATCTGCTTACGGTGGTGTTGAGGGAGGACTAGTCGTCCTAGTAGCTGACGATCCCGGGCCACACACAACGCAGACTGAGCAGGACGATAGGTGGCTCGGGTTCCTAGCTAAGCTACCGGTCGTAACCCCTTCCAGTCCTCAGGAAGCTAAGGACTTAACGGTCTCAGCTTTCGATATTAGTGAGGAGCTTAAGCTACCGGTCATACTTAGAACAACGACTAGGGTAAACCACACTGTAGGTGAGGTCCTACTCGGGCCTGTAAGGCCTCCGAAGAGGACCGCAGGGTTCGTCAAGGACATCCCCAGGTTCGTGAGAGCTGGGATGTCGTGGAACTTGGAGAGACATAGGTGGCTTAATAAGCAGCTAGATATTGCTGAGGACGTCTTCGATAGGATCTCACCCGTTAGAAACACTGTGGAGGGTTCTGGGAGGTTCTGCGTCGTCACGGAGGGAGCAGCATACAACTATGTTAGGGAGGTAGTTGATGAGTTAGGTATTGAAGTTAGGGTAGTTAAGCTCAGCCTCCTCTTCCCCCCACCCAGAAAGTTCCTTACTGAAGCACTTGATGGTTGCTCCGATATTCTAGTAGTCGAGGAGTTAGATCCCTACTTAGAGCTGGTGGTGAAGAGCTTACTGAAGGACCGCGGGTCGACTGCCCGGGTTTACGGGAAGGTCTCCGGCTCTATCCCCCTAGAAGGAGAGTTGAGTAGGGGGTTAGTGAGGAGAGCCATGACGTCGCTACTGCCGGGGACTCCCAGCTCTGCTCCCCAGGAAGTCCAGCCCAGGCAGGCGCTGAAGGTACCTCCTAGACCACCCCCTATGTGTCCTGGCTGCCCCCATAGGAGTATGTATGTCGCGATGTTGATCGGCATCTCCAGGGCCGGGTACAAGCGGGGTGAGGTGCCCGTATTCGGTGATATCGGTTGCTATGCACTAGCTTCTCAACCACCCTTAGAGGCTATATGGACGGAGCACTCTATGGGTGCCTCCATATCGATGGCTATGGGGGCTAAAGTAGCAGGTTTCAGAGGGCCTGTAATAGCTGTTATAGGTGACTCCACCTTCTACCATGCTGGGATACAGCCTCTAATAGAGGCCGTCCATAAGAGGGTTGACATGCTTGTCGTTATAGCTGATAACTCAGTCGTAGCTATGACAGGGCACCAGTCGACCCCGGCATGGTCTACACTGGAGTCAGGTAGGAAAGCGAGGCCCGTTATAGTAGAGGATATTGTGAGAGCTGTAGGTGTAGATTACCTGGAGGTGGTGGACCCGTACGACATAGACAAAATGATCAACGCCTTCGAGAGGCTGATTAAACAGCCCGGGGTGAAGGTACTAGTTAGTAAGCATCCCTGCGCTCTCCTAGAAGCTAGATCCAGAAGCTTGCGGAGGTATAGGGTCATCGATGAGAAGTGCACTGGATGCCTCGCATGTATCAAGGTAACCGGCTGCCCAGCACTGTTCTACGAGAATGGGAAGGTCTCCATTTCAGCTGATGACTGTGTCGGGTGCGGTCTCTGTGCTAGGTTCTGTCCCTACAAGGCTATCGAGGTGGCCGGTAATGAGTAGGATCGTGAACATAGCCATAGCTTCTGTGGGCGGTCAAGGAGGTCTAACCCTATCCAGGGCCCTGGCCATCGCTGCCGTACTCGACGGTTACTCCGTTAGGACTGGTGAGACTCTAGGCATGTCTCAGAGGTTCGGATCGGTTCTCAGCTACGTAAGGATAGGTAAGAGGGTTTTCTCACCAACGTTCTCGACTGGAGAAGCTGACTTCTTGCTCGGCTTAGAGCTCGTAGAGTCCGTGAGGGCCCTACCCCTACTGAGGGATGGTGGGGTCGCGGTAGTAGCAGATACCCTGAAGATCCCTATCTCAGCTAGTCTCGAGAAGATGTCTCCCAGGGTTGACGAGCTAATCAGGGAACTTACTAGGAGATCGAGGGCTGTTATAGTACCGGCATCTAAGATAGCGAGAGACGCTGGTAACCCCAGAGCAGCTAACATGGTCGTACTCGGAGTATTCCAAGGAATCTCAGGACTACTCACTGAGACCTCGTTAAGGAAGGCTATTAGTGAGGTGGTGCCAGGTAAGTGGCTTGAGACATCGATGAAGGCTTTCGATGAGGGATTAAAGTACGGAGTCTCAGTAAGGACAGTCCCGTGACCTCTATCTTCTTACGGATTTCTCTTCAGTATTTTTCTAAAGCATTCCCAACTCCCTAGTGAGGATCCCCCAAGTGTCCAGGAAATCTAAGACGGGTTTTACTGTTAGTGAGTTTGGGGGCTGTTCTGTTTTTGATTAGTGGTCTCTGTGTTTATGGTTTTTAGGGTTGCTGTGCTCTGGGGTTATGCGTTAAGCTTATTAACTTCATTTCTATGAGTAGCTTGGATACCCCGCTGAGTGATGGGAGCAGTGCTCCGAGCTCTGTGGGGTTAGACGTAGATGGGAGCCCCGTGCCGTTGGGCTCGACAGCCACCCATGACCCGCAGGGATAGGTAGATCCCTGTGGGCGAGGTGGAAGTCCCTAGATGTGATGAACAAACATAAACCCACGTCAACGAGCATCTAGGGACAAACGGTATGGTCTAGCCGGGGGCGTCATGCCCGCGATGTGCACGGCCCCGGATCCCACAAGGAGTGGGGTCGGGTCTTCGATCCAGAGCTTAAGTCTCTAGAGGAGATTAGTCGCAAGCCCTGCTCCGGTGAGGATCCATCCCCTAAGGGCTGGTGGGTCGTTGACCACTTTTATAGGGTAGGTACTGAGAGCTTATTTTCTAGCTGGTTTATGATTTTGTGATGGTTAGGCGCAGGAAGCTGGTGTTCAAGGAGGAGTACTGGGAGAGTATATCTCTAGGTAGGAAAGTATCTACGATTAGGTTGAACAGTCCTGTGAGGGTGGGTGACGTGGTGGATATAGTAGCTGGGAGGAGATTTGTCGGTTCTGCTGTAGTAACGGGTGTTGAAGTTAAGAAGGTGTCTCAGCTAACTGAGGAGGATGCTAGGTTAGATGGTTTTAATAGTAGGGAGGAGCTTATAGCTAAGCTTAGGAAAATATACGGGAGGGCTGTGACGGATTCTACGGAGGTGAAGATCATAAGGTTCAAGTTATTAGGGCGCTGATCACGGGGTTTGGAGAGGCTTAGCTGTGCTATATGTTTCTGCGGATGAAGGTGTGAGTATCTGAGAATGGGTAGCTAGAGGTGTTGGACCTTTATAAGCTTTCCTCTAGAAGAACCAGTAAGGAAGTGATTCGTTGGTGAAGCTGTTCGTCTGCGTTACAGGTATGCCCGGATCTGGTAAGACGTTAGTAGCTAAGTGCCTAGCTCAGAAGTTAGGTCTCTACGTGAATATGGGGGACGTTGTCAGGGCTAAGGCGTCTGAGGCCGGGATCGAGCCTACAGCAGGGAACCTTATGAGGCTGGCCCAGGAGTTGAGGAGTATTCACGGCCCGGATGTGGTGGCTAGGGAAGTAATTAAAGCTGTCTCCAGCTACGACGAGATCGTCGTTGTGGATGGGGTTAGGAACCTTGATGAAGTTAGAGCGTTCTCCGGTGTGGCACCCACGCTGATCGTAGCTGTACACTCATCCCCGAGGACGAGGTACTCCAGGCTCAGGGTGAGGGGAAGGAGTGATGACCCGGAAACCTACGTTGAGTTTCAGAGGAGGGACATGAAGGAGCTTGAACTCGGTATTGGGTCCGTCATAGCTCTAGCTGACGTGGTTGTCGTGAATGAGGGGAGGGAGCCTTCCTCTATATGTGAGGAGGCCTTAGAGAAAGTTCGTAGGGTTATGGGGGATGTTGTTAGTTAGGGTTGAAGCAGAGGTTAGGCCCACAGAGGACCCGGAGAAGGTGGTGAGAGCAGTCAAAAACTTACTTGATATTGAACTTAAGGTAGTTGAGCTTCCTGAGGGGTACAAGCTCGTCGTCGGTGAATCAAGTAGTATAGACTCCCTCAGGAAGTTACACACCTCGTTGAGACAGGAGAGGATATTGGATGCCGCTAGGAGCTATATGCTGAGAAATCGGAGGGGCACTAGCCTCGAACTAAAGCTACACAAGCAAGCAGCTTACGCAGGACACATCTCGCTAGTAACATACGACGAGGAGTCGCCTCTAGGTCCGATAAGAGTTATCATAGCATCAGATAAGATTAACGACATAGTGGATTGGCTGGCCCCTCCAACATCCCAGGGAAGACCCATCTGGGAGAAACCACCCCCGCAGGTTTAGGAATCGACCGGATTATACTGGCCAGTCTAGGTGTAGGGCGAGTAAGGTATTAGATGCCCGGTTTTTAAGCTTCCGTTTGTCCCTAGATGCTCGTTGATGTGGGTTTATGTCCGTTCATTGCATCTAGGGACTTCCACCTCGTCCACAGGGGTTTTCCTACCCCTGTGGGGTCATGGGTGGCTGTCGAGCCCAACGGCACGGGGCTCCCATCTACGCACAGCCCTAGGGAGCTCGGAGCATCGCTCCCATTACTCCCTAGAGCATACACCCTCCAATAATAAAATTCCCTACACAACCCTAATAAACTTTTTGGCCCACATATTCATCTTGAAGGGTGAGGCATATCGCGGGCACGGGCGGTGCTTTGATGTGTGAGGATGCGTGTTCGTCTATATGTAGTAACATAGCTAGCATCAAGGAGTACTTAGATTGTGTAGCTGAGTGCATGAAGTTCTGTCTTACTAATGTGGTAGGTGAAAGCCTTTAGATTCGATCACTAGTACTGCGAGTGGTGGATGATAGCAATCTGTGGGTAGGTAGTGTTGCCCCGTAAGCTACGTTTAGCTGTGTTCGACCTTGACGGCGTCCTAGTTAAGGAAAGATCCTCCTGGGCTTATCTACATAGATTCTTCGGTAGTTACGAGTTGGTGAGAAGAGCTAACTACGCGAAGTTATTTGAGGAGGGTGTTATTACCTACTCTGACTGGATGAGGCTTGATCTCGAAGCGATACTCCAGGTTAGGGGGGCGGTGCACTGCAGTGAGATTGAGGAGGCTTTTAGTTATGTAGAGCTTGCTGAGGGGGCTTGGGAGTTGGTAGACTACCTCAAAAGATCTAACGTGAAGGTAGCTATCGTTAGCTCAGGTATTGAAGTGCTCGCTGCTAGAGTTGCTAGGGTTCTAGGTATAGAGGAGGTCTACGCCAATAAGTTAGTGTGCGACGATAGGGGGATGCTAGTCCCGCACGGTATCGAGGTAGTGAGCCCTTCAAGGAAGGGAGCTGTCGTAGTTGAGATAGCAGCTAAGTACGGGATACCGCTATCCGAAACCATGTTTGTGGGGGACAGTGTGATAGACTGTAGTGCCTTCAGTGTTGTCGGGATCCCCGTAGTGTTAGGTGATGAGAGTGTTAGGTGCGGTGAAGACCTTAAACTAATCTACGTATCTAACCTCCCGGAGCTCACCCTCCTAGTTAGAGAGTTACTTAGCGAGGGCGCCGGTACTCAGGTATAGCTAGCAGAGCCTTAAGGGTCCTCCCATCGATGAACCTCGTCCTAATACCACGAGATCTGAGCCTGCTATCTATTTCCTGCTCACTCATGCTCATTAAGTCTCTTGACTTAGATGCTACTATGAAGTTGCAGGCGTAGCCGAATGACGGTATCCAGGTAGAGAATGACGTGGTGTACCTGAAGACCTTCGAGATGTTCCGGTAAAGCTCAGCGTATTCTTCGGGGTAGAAGAACGATGTACCTGCCTGCGTCGACATAACGCCATCCTCGGTTAATACCTCGTGGATCCTGTGGATGAAGTCCTCTCTATATAGGTCACGAGCTATCTCAGGACCGTAAGGATCTGTTAAATCCATTATTACGACATCGAATCTTTCTTTAGACTCCTCAACGAACTTCTTTCCATCCTCTATCACTACCTGTGCTCTAGGGTCGTCGAAAGCACCCTCATGCCAGCTCCCCAGGTACTCCCTAGCAATGTTCACAACATCCTCGTCTATATCAACCATAACCGCTTTCTCCACAGACTTATACTTCAGAACCTCCCTCAAGGTAGCTCCCTCACCTCCCCCTAGGATCAACACCTTTTTCGGGTTCTCATGGAGGATCATTGCTGGATGAACTAACGACTCATGATAGTAGAACTCATCTGCCTCAGTACTCTGGATCAGGCCGTCGAGGACTAGGACCCGGCCGAACTCCTCCGTATCAACCACATCTATCTGCTGATACCTAGACCTCTTACTCGCAACTAGGCCCTTAACGTTGACAAGCATGAAGCTTGACCTACCTATAGCCTGGATCACGTAGAGACCTAGCTTCACGGACACCACCAAGACAGTAGCTTTCCCATATCTAGCTTATATCCGCTCTAAGTGTATTCTAAATTGGTGGAAAAGTTGTTGATTAGGTGGCACGGTCATGCTTGCTTCGAGATAGTAGACTCAGCTGGCTACACCATAGCTGTCGACCCACACGACGGGTACAGCATCGGTATGAAACCCCCGTCATTTAAAGCTGACGCTGTATTGATAACTCACGAGCACTTCGACCACAACGCATATAATGTGGTGGCTAAACCCGGGGCTGAAAGATACTCGATGAAGGAGGGTAATTTCCTTCTAGGTGGGAAACATAGAGCTAGGGGTGTGAAGCTCTACCACGATAAAGTTAAGGGGAGGAGGAGGGGTGAGGTAGTTGTTTACAGAATCGAGGTAGATGGTGTGGGGATACTCCATCTGGGTGATTTAGGACATATCTTCGATGAGAAGGTAGCTGCTGAGCTGAAGCCTGTGGACATCCTTATGGTACCTGTCGGGGGGACGTTCACGATAGATCCTCGGGAAGCGTTCGAGGTAGTGAAGCTGATTGACCCTAAGATAGCTATACCGATGCACTACTGGGTTAGAGGTGTTAACCTACCCCTACAGCCGGTAGATGTGTTCATAGAGATAGTGAAAGACGCTTACGAAGTTATTACTGCTAAAACAAACGAGCTTGCTGTGACTGCTGAAGATCTCCACGAGATATCTAAGACGAAGATCTACGTACTTTCCCCTCCTAGCTAGTTACTAGCTAAGCTACTCAGAAACATGACTCTAGGAGGTTTTTGTTTACTACACCCCTAAACTAAGGTAACGTAGTTCTGACCCCTCTCCCGACTTCAAGGGCTGGGTCCACGGTCGTGAGCTACCTAGTAACGGATAGCAATATTTTCTTCACTACTTCAATCCGGCCTGATCTGATTATATAGTCTCTTATGGGGCCCACTACCTTCTTAGTTAGGTAATCCGAGACGGCGTTCTTAAGGTCTAGGGGGTGTACTCTACCTTCAGTATAATCCTTCTCGAGGTCCTCATACCTCCAGTAAGTCAGTGGACCCCCATACTTGCTGGGTCTATCCACAACGAACTCTACCTCCATGCCCCTGAAGATTATGTATTTTGCTATCCCAAGTACCGGGTTGTTCTCGACCTCCCTCGGGGGGCAGTAGGCTCTAGCTATCTTGTTTCTTATCTCCTCATCTGAGTCAGTAACGAATATCGCGCTCTCAGGTTTGGACTTACTCATCTTTATCTCAGCTGCTAGCTCGTCCTTAGGTAGGTTCTGGAACTCCATTCTTGAAACACCATGGAGAGATGGTAGTAGAGGGGTGTGTATAGCTACGACCTTCTTCCTCCCTAGTTTCTCAGCTACGTCTCTAGCAAGCATATGGGCCTTCCTCTGGTCGATACCTCCCAGTGCTACGTCAACATCCAGCTCGTATATGTCTGTAACCTGCATTAGCGGGTAGATCAGCTTAGAGAAATCGGATTCAGCCTCATCGGCCTTCCTACCCATTATCGTCAGGGCCCTCCGAACCCTAGCAATGGAGGTAGCTTTAGCAGTCCTCAGGAGGGTTCCCCAGTACTTCTGGCTATCTACAAGCTCATCCGCATATACGACCCGGAATCTCCCCTCAAGCCCAATAGAGTTGAGGACGTCGACAACATGCTGGGAGGCCGCTCTAATTAGCTCTAGATCTCCCCCTAGCTTATCGTTTATCCAGGCATGCCACGTAGCAGCTAGCAAGATCATGTCGAAGCCCGCGTCCACGAGGTCCTTGAACTTGTAGGCCCAGATAAGCCAGCCGATGTGGAAAACCCCGCTCGGCTCAAAGCCTAGATACCCCTTCCCACCCCCAGACTCAAGCAATGTTCTCAACTCCTCCTCGGTAACCACCTCCTCGGTGTTCCTCACCAACATCCTCAACTTTGTCTCAACATCCAAGACTATCTCCTATTAGCATAATATGAAAGACTATTATATATTATGTCAGCACCCCGACCTCCTACTATTCACTCGGTAAGGCGTCCTTCATCGGCAGGGTAATTAGGAATGTTCCCTACTTAAGCTCTAGGTACGTTATAAATATTGTTAAAGTCTTCAGCGCTACCTTACACGACCTCAGTACACTTCCTTACCTGTCAAGCAGTATGTTCCTAGCCTTCCTGTGAAAGTCTGCATCCCGCCCTGAAAGGTGAAGCTCTCAGTAGCAATCCTCGATCTCCCGGCGTTTAGGGGGCTTCACCTAGAAGGTGAAGATTGAGGAAACTAGTAGATATTGAGAGCGAGAAGGGCCGGGGGTGGCCCTACCTACCTCATCGATCCCCCGTGACACGGGGTACTTAGTAGGTCCGTGCAGTCTTGGCTTACTAACCTATTTAAGTTTACCGCTAGTTCTTTTGATTATTGTCTGAGGTATCGGTGATTCAAGTTCTTTCACACGATCCTCCAGTTCCTGCAGCCTCCTAATTGTCTCTCTAAGGGTCTCATCTAGTAACGTCAGCTTTCCCTCTATGTAAATTAGCTTGTTTACTAACTCCTTAATATCCGAGCTAGAGCTCCTCGCACCTGAGAGGAGAGAGTCTTGGAGACCTAACTTTATGTACATCTTTATGAGGTCTGTTACCTGTATCCCCATGCTAATCGCAACTCTCCTGAGTTCCTCATAGGTCGACTCAGGTAGCGATATGTGTACGGTGGGAATGTACGAACCCTCCAAGAGTAATACTAGTTAGAGTTTATAAAATTATCTGTCTACATGTATTCCTGTTTAAAGAGCTGTACATATAGATATAGGAGGTCGTAATTAAAAACCTTGGACACAGGAGGAAATATTGGTGGCTAGGCTGAAGGTGATATCAATAAAAATCGATGAGTCCCTACTTAATGCCGTAGATACCGTAGCTAAAAATACTGGGATAAGTCGCTCGGAAATAATAAGACGCGCACTGATCAAATACTTAGAAGAGAACGGATTAAGTACTAGTAAAGTAAGAGTTAGACATATCGTATTAGCCTGACCCTACCACACTGATCGCGACAAGAACGCTTAGAGATATTTTCTCAAGCTACTTTATAGGTTGAGTTCACTACTTGCTAAAATTAGGCACTAATGTCTTTAGCTCAGGCCCTATCTTTACAGATATTACGGTCTTCATTCTAATCCAGTAAAATAGGTTCTGGGAGTAAGTAAAACATTGACAGTAGTCGTGCTTTTCAGGTCGTGATAGATATGGACCGAGATAGATAAATAAATATAAATACCTCTAGATGCGTACAGGTAGCGGTATATAATGACGAATCACAGAGATTAGTGAGGTGTCAGTCGAGTGGAAGATATCTTTAAAAACCTTGGAGACATTAAAGACCTTTGGGTGCTGTTAGGAGTGGTATACTCACATCCTCTGGCTCAGGCTCCTTGGGTTCCCACGAGAGAGGAGCTTCTCCCGTATATTATGATGGTGGCTAAGCCTACTAAGGATGACGTGTTCTACGATCTCGGCTGTGGAGATGGGAGAGTGGTTATAGAAGCTGCTCTCAGAGGTGCTAAGGGCGTATGTGTTGAGATAAACCCCGACCTCATTAGGAGGGCTAGAGAAGCTGCTGAGAAGCTTAATGTAGCTGACAGGATATTGTTCATTAACGACGACTTCTTTAACGTGAGTCTGCGAGATGCTACAGTGGTTTACATGTACTTACTAACATCGGTTAATAGGGCTCTGAAACCTAAACTAGAGAAGGAGTTGAGGTTAGGTAGTAGGGTAGTTACCCTAGACTTTGAGATACCGGGCTGGAGACCCATACACGTGACTAGAGTCTCCCTAGGTTACAGAGAAGCAACACTCTACCTATATGTGAGGGGAGTATCAGATATCTAGTAATTGCCGACTTCTTCGACCTAGTGAAACTACCTACCTTAGTAAACTACCTTCAAATTCCTTAATGAACTGTATGCTCCTCTTAGTGTCCATAAACAGCTTACTCGCCTCCGTCACGTCCTCGGCCCTGACCTCGTTTCTTCCCTTCTTAGAGGCTATCACGCTTGAAGGTCTCAGTAGCTGGATAGCGTACCTCAAGCTGTAGGTGGTTCCTAAATCCGCAAGAAGCTCGAGCGCCTCCTCAGTTAGATTTACTTCCTCCTCTTCCGCTCTTATCTTAACGATCTCCTTGATCTCGTCCCTGGAGTACGGTCTTACAGGAATTATTAGGAGCCTGTCCAGTATGTCGAGAGGTATTCCGTGCGGAGCCTCGATATCCGTTCCATGTATCTTCGTCATACCTCTATTAGTAGCCATAATTATTATAGGAGCAAACTCACTCTCCATTATCTTAGAGAGGAATGCGAAGCACTCTAGGTCCAGTAAGTGCGCGTCGTCTATGAACAGCACACCCGGGATCATCTCCGCCCTACCCTCATCTATCAGCTTCTTAACCTGGGAGTTAACGGAGCGCCTGACCTCCTCATCTATCTCCCTCTCCAGCTCAACACCCAGGAACCCTATGATAGATATCCTCTGAGATGCTACCGCTACGTCGAGGTCGTTGAAGGTGAAGACCCTAGTTATCTCCTTCTCCTTCTTTACGGGCCCGGCGGGGAGCTCCCCCGACACTTCCCAGACATCGACGTCGTAGTACCTAGCTTTCTCCACACCCTTCACTCTCCCCATCTTGTGAACTGAGCCTGTCTCAGCGTCGATCCATATGAGATCCCCCCGCTTAATACCTAGCCTTAGGAACTGCGATGTTATTTCCTCACCAACAGTTAGTGTGAGGCTATCATCCTTAGTTACTAAGGTTATTCTAGCCTCCTTAGGTATCCTCATGTACGGATTAAACGGGTGTTTCCCATAGGCTATCTTCAACTCCTTAACAGCACCTTCATAGACCTTCCGAACCTCCCGTATCCTAATACCCATGGCCTTCCTAACAGCCCTCATGAGCACCTCAGTCTTCTTTGCCTCGAGGGAGTATACCTCAGATCCGTGGAGAGTGACGAACGGGGTGTCCTCACCTAGCTCGCGAGCAATAGCATATGCTAACGCGGTCTTACCCGTCCCTGGAGGACCTACTAGCAGGACCCCCTTCCCCTGCATCTTCCCCTGACGTACGAGCTCCACAACAACAGCAGCACTCCTCCTTGCCTCTATCTGACCTACTAAACCATCAGCTACCGGGAGCGGCTCCCCCTTCTCGTTCAGCCCAAGACCTCTGATATGGCTATGGAGGCTGACCTCGACAGCCCTCTTAGAGCTGACTTCACGAACCTCACGTATTTGTGCACCCACCTTGATCCCCACCGATTATTGGGGAATAGTTGCCTGATTTATAAGCATTTTAAGGGATTATCACGAGACCTGCCCTACCCACGGTTTACATCTATCTATGGATAACCGGAGATTGTGTCCTACCCACAACATCTCCGCAATCCATTACTTCAGGTGATGCTAGAGCTGTGTCCCCATCTCTCTATATAGTCTTCTAATAGCTTCAAGTGCCTGCCTCGATATGGGAGATGTTTCCATTTTCGAGAATGTTTCAGGGTTCTGTAAGGCCCAGAGCAGTGAGTCTAGATGTAGAGGCGGGATCTGTATATAACCTCCTACAATGCTCCAAGCCCTCACGATACTGTCCCTACATCGAGCTACCGCGTCATTGACCGAACTAGACTGAACCATGCCCAGACTTAAAGTAGCTCTAGCAACCCTCAAGTCGACTGGGATAGGTATTTCCTGCGGTAGAGGGTCGGAACACAGACCTAGAGCTCTACCACAGTAGTAACCCATCTTAACAGCAAAGACAATAGTCTTACTAGTAGGGTCTGAATCGAGAACCCTTGAGGCTAGGCTCCACAGCTGCTTGAAGTTACACTGGGCTATTAATGTGGCTACCTCCCCAGTATAACCAGTAAACTTCCTTACCCTAGAGATCTTAACCTCCCTCAAAAGTGAGCTACAGGGATCTGTCACCAAAAACGAAACAACTATGTCTACCGGATCTCTACTCCGGGACTTAGCCACGAAAAAATCTGCGAACCTTCTCCAGTAGGTCTCCCCAGTACATCTCAACCTGTAGGCAGCAAGGGCAGTGAGGAAAGTAGATACCGCCCCAACATCACCTCCAGACCCGCACACAGTTTTCGCACACTCGAACTGAGGATCCACCTCCTCAATCACCATAACGTCTCGCACGGTAAGTTCCTTAAGTATAGTAGCTACCTTCAAGATCCTGACCATATCGAGCCCGCACTTCCCCAACAGACCCCTGAGAAAGACTTGATCCAACCAATTTCAGTTCCAGCTAGTTCTACCTCAGTAGCATACTACACATCTCCCGTCCTTTAATTTCACTATCAGTCCAAGTATCTGGGCCTGTATTATAGCCTCTAGTGTCGTGGCGAATTCATCAGTTATTAGAAGTTTCAGGTGCGATAACGTCGTCACGACAATCATGGATCTTCACTTCATGCCTCTACTAAATGTCTACTAAATGTATGTGTATATCTTTTAGTCCTTACTTCAGGTTCCGGAATTCTAACCCTACATAGCTGCTGTCAACACCTCACTAATCCTATATTCCTACTGTGAAAGCTGGATTCTAGAATATCATCAATACCTCCCGTTCTGGTCTTAATACTCAAACCACTGCTCGGTGAGTGGAATGCTTTTAAACTTCCCTGTAGTTCTGTATCCAGGTACTAGGGATGGCAAAGTCGATGTACCACTACATAGCCCAGCTGTGGAAGAGGCCTTACGACGGCCCTCTAGCTGAGATCATGAGGGAGAGGCTAGTAAAGTGGAGGAGAGATCCGGCTGTAGTGAGAGTTGAGGCACCTACAAGACTCGATAGAGCTAGAGCTATAGGCTACGAAGCTAAGCTCGGGTTCGTAGTGGCTAGAGTGAGAGTGAGGAAGGGCGGTCTTAACAGGCCTAGACCAAACTCAGGGAGGAGACCTAAGAGGATGGGTGTTTACGGCTACGCCCCCGAGAAGTCGGAGCAATTAGTAGCTGAGGAGAGAGCAAACCGGAAGTTCCCCAACCTCGAGGTTCTGGGGAGTTACTACGTCGGTGAGGACGGTATGTACAAGTACTTCGAGGTCGTGTTAGTGGATCCGCACCACCCATCTATAGCTTCAGACCCTGACATCAACTGGGTTACTCACCCAAGTCAGAGAGGGAGGGTCTTCAGAGGTAAGACCGCGGCTGGTAGGAGGATGAGGGGACTACTAAGGAGTAGGGGTCTTAAAGGCACTCACCACTATAAGTGGAAGAAGAAGCAGAAAGAGCGTGAACTTAGGAAGAGGCATGAGGCCTCCAGAGGAGCTAGACTCATCGCCCCGAAGGAAGTCATGGAGGACCTAGGCTACGAGAAGTAGCGGAAAAGTCATGGTTAAAGTAGTACTCGAGTTTTCCACCTTCATACACTCAACTGAGGATGAGGGAAAGGTTCTAGAAGCATTAACTAGGGCACTCCCGGAAAACCTGAGGCAGGTCCTATCGCAGAAAGTCGTTATCGAGAAGCTTGAGGGTTACTACGGCAACGTCATTAAGGTAGTTAGACTCTCAGTAGGTCGGGAACACGGGGTCGACGTCTTGAGGTACATCATATGCTCTATGGACAGGACTAACCGTGAGATCCTCCTAGCCACCCTCGAAAACAGAGTTGAGAAGAGGAGGAGCCGGCTACACATAAGACTGAGTAAGCAGGACCTCTACCTAGGGAGGGTAGTTCTAAGTGATAGCGGTGATGTAGTTAAGGTAGTAGCCTCCTTCGAGGGTGCTCACCACCTAGACCTCGAGAAGGTTATTGAGGACCTCGGGGAGGCATGTGTTAGCTGATCTCTGCTACTTAGGAGACGTGAATGAGCTAGCTGCGCGTATTGCTCGCAGGCTAGGATACGATGTACTGGCCTCACCTAAGGTGGGGGAAGCTAAGAATATAGAAGGCGTTAAGTTCATCCCGAGGATTGAGGTACGTAGAGCCTCCTTCTGGGGAGCTGGGGACGTGGATGGTGTTAGGGTCCTCATAGTTGAGTCTAAGGAGGATCTAAAGTCTTACACAAGGCTCTCGGGGAAGGTAGACTCAGTCAGAGTTGTTTTCGATAGTTTAGGTGATGTGAGTAAGGACTTTGTGAGGAGGGTGATCGGGTTAGGAGCACCACTTGAGATAGAGTTTTCTGAGGTAGTGAAGAGGGTTTGGGCTGGTAAGCCCCTAGACTATTATCTACTGTTCCTTAGACTGTATGCTAGGAGGAAGACCAAGGTATATGTCTGTAGTGGAGCTACCGACCCCTCCGAGATGGTGCACCCTACAGCCATGTTCTCACTACTCGCCGTACTTGGACTACCTGAAGATCTAGCTATGAAGGCTGTTTTAAAGACCCCTGCGGAGATGGTGGTAAATGCTACTTGAAGTACTAGTTGCTGTCTCCCTAGTAGTTTCCCTGATATCTCTCTACCTGAGCTTCAGATCCTGGCTGAGGGTTAGGAAGGTAATCGCGGTAGTTAGGGGGGTCCTAGCTACCAAAAGAACTAAGATGTTGAGACCCAGAAAACGCTACCTAATCTTCGAGGTCGTAGCTGTCTCGGGTGACCTATCCCGTGTAAGAAAGCCCGGTGTGGAGGATGCTTTGGAGAGCTCCTGTAGGTTACTCTACGGGGTTCTCGGATACTCAACCATCAAGCCTTCACTCATATACTACGATGAATCTCGAGGTGTGGGAATACTCTCCTTCAGACATAGCTGGAGGAGTAATGTCTTCCTTCTACTCTCACTAATACGGGAGATAGGTGGGGTCAAGGTAATCGTAATACCTAGAGCTACGACTGGTACTAGGAGGAAAGCTATGGACTACGTAAGGAAAGTGTAGGCGTGAGCTACATTACGGAGGTAGGCCGAGATGGTTGAGGTATCAATCTCAACTATGGTGTATTTAAACACCGCTCCTTCAGTTGCTGTCGAGAGAATACTGAGTAAAGGATATAGATCTGTAGAGCTTAGCTACGATAACCTCCTCTACGGCAGGTATGATGAGCTAGCAGAGCTCCTGGAGGTGGTAGAAACCATATCAAGATATTCCGTGAGATACTTCTCAGTTCACCTGCCCTACGATACTGTAGGTGGAACTGAGACAAGCATCGCGACAGCTCTAAGTAGGGTCTCTAGGTGGGTTAAGGCACTGGATAGAGTTGATGTCGAGCATTACGTGGTCCACCTACCTAGATTACCACGCAGTGAGGAGTCTCTGGCTCTAGCAACCAGGTTCTTGGAAGGTCTCCTGGAGGTTACTGGAGGTTCGTACATAGCTATCGAGAATACTCCGAGTACATCGCTGTTGGGGGCCTACCCAGAGGACATACTTAAGGTGATCGAGGAAGTGGGATCCGAAGCCCTCGTCGCTTGTGTTGATGTAGGTCATGCGAACATATCTAGAGTGACGTTGAGGAGGTTCCACGACGTCCTCGGAACCCGGATAATATCCCTACACTTGCACGATAATGACGGACTTAGTGACGAGCATGCGATGCCTGGTACGAGAAGTTTAGATCTAGATGAGCTGACCGAGTTCATATTTCTTACGAAACCCAGAGTAGCTGTCTTCGAAGTTGCCTGTAGGGATCACCAGAGATGTGATCACGTCGTTACCGATATTCGCCGTATAGCTCTGCGTATACTACCACTTTAAAGAGCTCAAGTATCTATCTAAAATCTATCTAAAAACAACTAATAACCATCCTTCTACTCTTCGTCACACACCTCCACGAACTCTACTCTAGAGCAGTCAACCACGCCACACACTACCCTCCTCAACGTCTCAAGCCTAGACCAAAGATACTTCTCGCATGTGAATATAGTTATAGCCCCTCTATAGGAGCTTACTAAGCTTCTGATTACGTTGAACATCTTCCCAGCAACCTCCCTCGAAGCAGTACTAGATATTTCACACTGGGAGTAGGGGTAGGTGTAGGATATCTCGATAGGTAACACATCGAAGAAAGGTGTGTAAACAAGTCTCACGCACCGCTCTAGATCCATCCTATTTCTCTCAGCAAACTCCACTACACGGCCGTATATAGCGGACCGTATGAAGGGTCTGTCCCTCAGGTCTCCGGGGATGAGTACTAGCCTACCAGTACTTTCCTGCAGGACCTGATTAAGGTACTTCTTCAAGAATTCCCTATGCCTAACTAGTTCAGGTCTGTAGTAGGATGTTCTACTTACCAGGAATATCCCACGTCCGGAACCCCTGAACCTACTGTCTAACTTCTCTATCCACTGTACGTATTTGATCATCCTCTTGAACGCGTCCACGGTGAGTGGGTGTGACACTGCGTATCTTTCTAGTAGCTCCCACAGCCTCCCCTCCTTAATGGCCTCCTTAACCTCCTTTATGGTCCTAGCAATCACGTTGAGGTTGTGCTCAGCAAGTAGCCTCACTCTATCACTCCTGCCCATCTCTAGGAGGTCTCTCGGCTCGTACTTTCGGCACACTGGGCAGTTGCAGGGGAAGTAGCTGAGGCTCGATAGCTTCCGTGTACCGTGCTCGTAGATGTACCGCTCATCCTTCGCGTACAGTATGTAGGATGCGGAGTCGAAGGTATCTATACCTAGGGCTACAGCTATCGGTATTAGTAAGGGGTGTCCACCTCCGAATAGATGTACCGGCTTGTCTAAGGGTATTGAGGACTTAACAGTGTAAACCATGTCGACTACTTTCTTGAAATCGTACTTCTCTAGGGCCTTGACGGGGCTTCCGACAGCGTACATACCGTAAAACTCGGAGAGCTTTCTCGATTCCTCAGCACTCCATTTGAGTACGTCCGTGTGTACTCCTCCCTGAACTGGGAGTACCCACATAATCTTTGAGGAACTACGTCTCACAACGTCTAGGGAGAGGTAAGCTCTCCTGAGGGTCTCCCTAGCACTTGCCTCAGCCTCCTCCCTAGTAGCTGTGTCCGGAGTCGGAATATCAACTATCACAGCAATATCCGGCTCTAAAACCTCCTCATACTCCACAAGCTCTAGAGGGTCTATCGACAGTCTCTCATCACCGTAGACTAGGATCTGGTAAGCACCTGAGTCAGTCATCACAACCCCATCGAAGCCGAGTACCTCATGTACCTTAGCAACACTACCTCCAAGTTTCCTCTTTATGATGTAGGCGTTGGTTATGACCTGCTTAAACCCTGCCTCAACTATCTTCTCTATGGGCAGGTCCTCCGGCTGCTTAAACGGGTGGACGACTGGGAAAAACGCTGGTGTTTCTACTATACCGGATCTTAGGCTGAGCTTTCCTATCCTACCTGCCAGGTCCTTATCTTTAACTTCAAAGCTCAACTTCCGGACGTCCTCGGCTTGGACTTCCCTTCCATGTACTCCTGCCAAACACTGTAAAGCTTCTCAGCGAAGGGACCGGACCCCTCAATACCTTTCTCACTAGCTACGTACCTATCTAGAAATCTGACAACGTTGAGGACCTCATCCACCTTCACGTTATCAGGTCTAACCTTAAGTCTCTCGATAGCGTAGGATGCGAACTCCTTAGCATTAAATGCTGCCCTCTCCTTGAGGACTATTTCAGAGACGTGGCTACCACTTATGAAAACCTTAGGTATCTCGTTCCCGCTACTATCTCTAGCGTCCTCAAGTACTAGATGGAGGGTAAGCCCATCAGCATCTATCCCCTTCAACCTCCCCTCATATCTCGACCCATCCGATAGTTTAATCATTACCTGACGGTCCAGTAAGGAGGAGAGCTCTTGCCTCAGTCTCCTAGTAGCTTCACTCATTTTAGCACCCAAAACTAGCTGTAAGTCACTCTAATATGTTCTATCGGTAGTAGCACTGCTGAGTTGAGTAATAGATGAGTTGCGGGTTTCTTGAGGGGACGTACTCTTAGGGCTACTAACGATCCGGGAGGATTTGAGTACCTTTTAACCCCTTAACTACCTCCAATCCATCTCTTAGGTGGCCTATAGCTGCCCTCATACCGCCATTCCTTATGAATCTAATACATGCTAGTACTTTAGGCCCCATAGACCCGGGTGGGAAGTATCCCTCCCTATAGTAGTGCTCTAACTCACTCACAGTTACTTCCCCAAGCTTCCTGGCTTCATGCTTGCCGAAGTCGAGGTATACAGCATCTACATCTGTTAGGATCACGAAGTTACCCGCACCTAAGCTAGTTGCGAGGATCTCACCTGCTAGGTCCTTATCTATCACAGCCTCACACCCAGCTAACTTCCCATCTTTCTTCTCGATGACCGGGATCCCACCGCCCCCGGAAGCAACGACGATCCACCCGCTGTTTAGGAGGGTTCTGACAGCATCGATCTCTACGTTCTTGTAGGGATCTGGTGAGGGTACGACCCTCCTCCACCCACCACGCGGATCTTTCTTGAAGGTCCACCCCTTCTCCTTAGCTAACCTCTCTACCTCGGACTCATCAGTATACCAGCTACCGATGAACTTAGTTGGGTTCACCCAAGCAGGGTCATCCTCCCTGACGGCAACTCGGTTCACTATAGCTACAGCCCCCTTAACCCTCCCCAGAAGACCCTCCTCCACCAGGACGTTGTGGATAGCTTGAGATAGCATGTAGCCAAGCCAGCCCTGGCTCATAGCACCAGCAACATCAAGTGTTTGAGGAGGTATCCTATGCTTTAGACTGTCCATCCACTCATTGATTATGCCGACTTGGGGGCCGTTACCGTGGGTAACAACAACTTTGAAGCCATCCTTAACGATGTTGACTATGACCCTAGCAGCAGTGTAAGCATTCCTCCAGTAGTCTTCAGGGGTTCCGGCATCACCCTTAGTCTGGAAAGCGTTGCCACCGAGGGCTATGACTGTCATGTTCGGGTCTCTTTTAACCATATAACCCCCGTAAAATCTTATCAGCACGTTTAAAAAAAATTCATAGAACCCGGAAACTTAATTAGACTTAGCCAAACCAGAACTGAGGACTGTAGCTAGAACCACACACCATCCCCATATCTGAGAGCTTGCTGAAGCCGTAGAACACGCTTAATGTAGGACTTACTGAGGCGTGTTACTGTGGGGATATAAGGTGGTGTATGTGGTTGTTCTGGGTCGGTAAGTGTATCTAGTTCGGAGAGCTACTAGCGAGGAGGTTAGGGTGTTTAGGGCTATTGCTGACTACCAGTTTGGCCCGGGTGTAGGTGTTAAGGTAATACCGGACTCTACATATCTTAGAGTATCGAAAAACACTGGAGCTGTTAGGGCGATACTAAGTGAAGGTAAGGACCTCCTCTTTACTGTGCGGGCATACACCCACACGCTGATACCGTCCCTACACGGGGCACTACTACTTCATGGAGCTGTAGCGTTCCCTAAGCTTAGATGTGTAGTACTATCCGACGTTGCTGACGAGGTGGTTAGACATGGCTCCACTGTTTTCTCTAGGCATGTACTCTACGTTGATGAGGAGTTAAGGGCGGGTGACGAGGTTCTTGTCGTAGATGAGTCAGATAGATTCCTCTGTGTGGGCACTATGAGGCTTTCCCCAGCTGAGGTACTGGACTTTATTAGAGGTTCCGCTATTAGAATAAGGGCGTGTCTAGTTGGTGAAGCAGATCAAGATAGTCCTAACAGAGCAGGGGAAGAAACTAGTCCGCGAGAGGTCTGACTGGATACTGGTTACCGGCTTCCCCGGGTTCGGCTATGTAGGTACGATAGCCGTGCGATATATGGTTAAGAAGCTTAAGGCGATCAAGATAGGTAACATATTCACTAAGTACATGCCTGACTTCACAGCAGTTGACGACTACGGAGTAGTGACACCTTTCGAGCTGTTCGTTCATAGAGATGCCGGACTTGTTTTATTGCTGAATAACGTCGTACCACACACACCGGAGAGACAGATCTTCGTCGAGTCCGTCGTGGATTGGTTTCTGTCCGTAGGTGGTAAGAAAGCCATACTCATCGGGGGACTCAACAGTAAGTTCCGCATCGGCGAGGAGGAGATGTCGTGGCTGTGCTTAAATAACTGCGGCTGGGACTTCCAGGAGTCAACCCTCCCCCGAGGCCTGTACATAGTAGGTCCTCTAGCACTACTAACCATGACTCTGGAGAGCCGTGGCGTACCTACACTCGTTGTTCTACCCTATACAGACCCAAGTAAGTACGACCCTAAAGCAGCTTCAGTAGCTGTTGATAGAATAGGGAAGATATTAGGTATTGAAATAGATATCAACGAGCTTCTCGAGCACTCTAAGGTAGTGGAGGAAGCTGAGGAAATGCTTAAGGAGGCCATTAAGGAAGCTGAGAGTAAGGTTAAAATGCATATGTAGGCCCGGAGCCCGTCACATTGAGTAACCTAGTTAACTAGCCTAATCAGTAACCTCGACCTGAGTTTTCTGTAGGTTAGATACGCTATTGAGAACCTACCATACATATCGGTTATCTGAGTAAACCAAACACCGTAGATCCCGTACACCGGTTGCAGTACCTGAGCTAGCATAGCTCTCAGAACAAGAACAGTGAAGGAGTTAACTACTAGCGGTACCCACGTACTCCCCATACCTCTCATAACTCCGTATATCGCTAGGGACCCTCCGAGACCTATCTCAGATATCCCAGCTAGGATTAGGTAGGCCATAACCAGCTTAGTTATTTCTTCGCTCTGTGTGAAGAAAGACCCAGCGAAGGGTGAGATAGCCAGTAAGCAGATAGTGGCTATAGACATCCATGAAAGACCTATCTTCAGGGACTCCTTAGCTAACTCATCGAGTTTACTTACCTCACTCGACCCGACTCTATGACCTACCCTCGCTGATGCTGCGATACTCACAGCAAATACGGGGTTTATTACTATGTTCTCAACGCTTAGCCCGATATTGTGAGCTGCTAGAGCTGCTACACCTGATCTAGCTACTGCGTTGATGTATATGTTCTGTCCAATACTGCTTACTAGCCTCTCTATAGAGGCTGGAACCCCTATTGCTAGAACCTTAAGAGTTATTTTAGAGGGGAGGCTGAGTCTGAACCTAAAGGGAGGCTTGAAGAACAGATACATGAGAAGACCTACGTACTGAGAGAGAGCTGATGCTAGACCCATCCCCACAGTCTCCATTCTCGGCAGGCCTAGGTAGCCTAAGCTAAGAGACGGAATTAGAACTACCCCGGCCGTCCCAGCTGTAAGTGAAGCATATGTCGGTATCCAGGGGGAGTTCGCAGCTCGGTAGGATGAGGATAGTACAGCCCCGACCATCATTGCTGGGACGGAAGCTATCCTGTAGCTTAGATATGTGGTGGCTACCTGGCTAACTGAGGCCTGACCCCCTGAGAGTAGGCTGACATACCCACCTATCCATAACTGCGATGACGCTAAAACTGCTGCGGATAGGGCTAAGGCTAACGTAGCCAGCTCCCCAGTAGCCCTCTCAACGAGGTCTATTCTGCCGGCCCCGTATGCTTGAGAGCAGAATACGAGGAGCCCTACCATGAATATCGAGGAGACAGCGTTTAACACGAAGAATAGGTAGGAGGCAAGCCCTGTACCTGCTACAGTCTCAGTAGCTATTCTTGAGGCAACGACCATGCTTACCAGGCTTATTATTGAGTCAGGTAGAAAACCTAGGAGTACTGGTAAGGCCATACTCGATACTTCATTTCTCTGTCCTAACTCTGACACCATAAAACTATAGGGAGCTAGCCCGAATAAAATTTAATGTGTGTAGCTACAGGCTTCTCAGACCCTATACTTAGGTTCTCTAGGGATAGTACCACCCCGCAGGTACCACCCGAGATCGAAGATCGTTTGAGCAATTACCTGGGTCTTACCTAGCTTACCTAACTCCGAGCATTTCGATATCTCGGAGAGGCCTATAGCATATACGCGCCCGTCGGTACCTAGAATAGATACTACCTCACCCGCCTCAAGAGGCTCGTAACATGAGATCACAGATTCCTTAAGTAGGTCCTTACCGTACATCAACACCTTAATTCCTTGCTCCGATGCGGTGAAGGCTCTGACAGACCTCCCTATGTGTTCATATATTTTCTCTGCTAGGAGGTGGGACGGGATGAACAGGGGCTTCCTATCTCTGATCCTACCAGCGTAGAGACCCGAGTAGTACGGGACCTTCCCCGACATCATTAGTAAGCTAACAGCTTCGAGTAGTGGTTGTCTAAGTAGGTAGACCTCGGTAAACCCGTCTGAGCAGTAAAGTGGGGTATAACCTACTAGAGCTTCTAGAGCCTCCTTACCGTATAGTCTCTCTACATGCCTATGAAGCTCCTCCCCAGATAGCTCACACCTCACAACTCCTTCTCTAGGACGCATACGAAGAACCCCTCCATACCGTGCCTGTGTGGGTAAGTACGGCCACAGTACTTGAGCTCCTCGGGGAGTCTGATGCCGAAGTACTCTGTGATACCTGGATCTAGTTTTAGGGGTATGTCAGGCTTTACTATCCTCACGTTCCCAGCCTCCTCTATAGCCTCAGCTACAGTGAACTCATCCTCCTCCGGTGCTATGGAACACGTAGAGTAGACGATCCTACCCCCAGGGACTGTAGCACGTATTGTAGCTAGTAGTAGCTGTACCTGCCTTAAATGAGCTCTTACTAAGTCATCGAAAACCGTTTTAGTCTTTCTTGAAGGGTCTAGCTGAATAATGCCCTCACCAGTACACGGAGCGTCCAGCAGAGCTTTCGTAAAGTACGTACCGAAGAGTTCTGGAACCCTCCTCCCGTCAGTCCTCAGTGCCAGGACGTTCTCTACCCCCATCCTCTCAAGATTAGTGCGTAGGGCTCTAAACCTCTCCCTGCTAACATCTACCGCGACGACTACCCCGGAATTACCCATTAGTTGTGCTATGTGTGTTGTCTTACCGCCGGGTGCGGCAGCATTGTCTATTACCCTATCACTCGGGCTGGGATTTAGTGCTATAGGGGGGATAAGTGACGCTATTCCTCTATAGAGATAGTAACCCCCAAGTAGAAACTCGTGTGTAGCTCCTGGAGGTACCCTACCCTGCTCTACAATTACATAGGAAAACCTCTCCCAAGGTATCTTAGATAGCTTATAGCCTAACATCTCGAGACGATCCACAACTTCATTGATATCCCTAAACCGTAGAGTATTTATTCTCACCGACTTCACCAGGGGTTTCTCAAAAGCTTCAAGCATCTCCACTACCTCACTAAGATCTCCCAGAATCTCACGATACCTAGGTATCATGTAATCTAGGTAGCCGTAGCGTGACGCTATTCTACGGGTCTCATGGTCTGCGGATCTTAGGATACGCCCTCCTAAATCCTTCAGCAACCCACTGAATCCAGCCTTGCCACTGCTAGCCACTACACACCTCACTATCACTATAACCAAGGACACAGAATATTAAGAGTAGTAGATCGATTGAGAACTCTTCTAACCTAAAATAGATTTCGGGCTCACAATACTTTGAAACACCGAGACTAGGGCCCAAACCGGGAAGCACAGAGCGGTAACCAGCAATAACAGCAGCGGTAGCGCTAAAGGTATTGATTTCTAGGTTAGATGCTCCTCTACTACCTCGACGTCGAACTTCACACCTACCTTACTCGCGATTTTCTTGAGTCCCTCAGCTATGTTCAGGTGTAGTGGTATACCTATCTTGAGTCTCGTCTGCATAGTTAACCAGGCTTTCTCTCCCGGTATCCATATGTTTTCCGCCCACGGTGACTTCCTCAAGGACTTTATGTCGCTGACCATGTGCTCCAGCCTATCGTAGAACTCCCCCAGCTCCATAAACTTGGATATATCTAGCGCTATGAGGGTATGCCCCACGTTAGCGTTTTTCACTGTCGTGTACCCTACGTGACTACCCCAAGCAGCACCGGAAAGTACACCACATAGTACGTCCACCATCAACGCTAGCCCGGAGCCCTTATGCCCACCGAATTCCTCTAGATAACCCCCTAGTGGTAGTATAGCTGCTTCCCTCTTCTTGATAGCCTCGTGGATCCTCCTAGCATCTCCTTGTAGAATCTCCCCATTGCTACCTATGACCCAACCAGCAGGAACCTCCTTACCTACCTTACCGTATACCTCTATCTTCCCGACAGGTACCACCGAGAGCGCCCCATCATATAGTAGTGGTGGTGGATGCCTCCTCGGTGCGGCAAACGCTATAGGGTTGGTACCTAGGTACCTCTCAACAGTACCTATATAGGCTACCAACGACTCCGAGTTAGTCATCGAGATACCTATCATACCTCTCTCAACAGCTTTAAGCGCGTAGTACCCTGCTATACCGTAGTGGTGGCTACGCCTCACTAGAATAACGCCCGCACCGAACTGCCCAGCCTTCTCAATAGCTATCATCATGGCTTTAAGTGCTGCGACATGTCCGAGCCCGTTATCAGCATCGAGAACACCTACAGCACCACTATCTACAGCAAGCCTCATCTCAGGATCGATGTTGACGGCACCGCACTCAATACCCGCAACATATCTTTCAACCCTCTGTACACCGTGGCTGGACACACCCATGAGATCAGCGGTAACCAGGACATCAGCAACAACCTCAGCATCACCCTCCCTAACACCGAGAGCAACGAAGACTTCCTTAACGAATCGCTTCAAGCTATTAGCAGTAACTCTAATATATGGTGGGGTAGGTCTCTCCTTCTCAAACAGTAGGTACGTATCGGTCACCAAGTACCTATCACAGTGAAGAACTTTAATGTGATAACACTATAGAGTCCCTGAATACACTTACCTCTCTAGGAAGCTGAGACATTTAAAATAATACTGTAACCCACATAATGCTGGGGTATACCAACGAGTACTGACATGAGCTCATCGAGGAGGGCTGCTGAGTTTGAGGTTAAGGTCTATCTAGACCGGGCAGAGGAAGAGGGAATACTGAACCGTTTAGTGAGTTTAGGGTTTGTAGTGGAGGGTGGGGTCTGCGAGGAGGACCACTACTTCGATATGAGGGGTTGTCCAGGCTATAGGGACGGCTCTGTCCTGAGGTTTAGGAAGGTCGTATCGGGGTCTAGTATCGAGTATAGACTGACCTATAAGGGTCTGATCCCGTCGGAGGGTGTGAAAGCTAGGGACGAGATTGAGGTTCCTCTCCAGTCGGAGGACGTACTGACAGCTCTCAAGATGGTGGGGCTGAGGACCGTAGTGATCAGGAAGAGGAGGACTTACCTCAGCGGTATGGGTCTGAAACTATCCCTAGACTTCGTTGAGTGCCTCGGTACTTACCTAGAGTTTGAGGAGCTTAACCCGTCATCAGCAGAGGAGTTCCTATCTAAGGTTAGGTCGGTGTTGAAGCTTTTAGGTCTGGAGGGGAGGGAGTTAATAACTAAGTCCTACCTGGAGATGTACCTGGAGCGTGGCTGTCCCTGATGTAAGTACCTCAGCTTAAAACGTCCCACCGCAAGCATTTTTTGGTGCGGGTATGGTTTGGAATGATGTAATCCGGGCCGTCTATCCCGGGAGGTTCCAGCCAGTACATCTAGGGCATATCGAGGTGATTAAGTGGGCCTTGGATAAGGTTGATGAGTTGATAGTGGCTGTAGGGACTGCGCAGGAGTCCCATACCGTGGTTAACCCGTTTACTGCTGGGGAGAGAGTAGTCATGCTTAGGTTAGCGATGGAGGAGTTCGGCCTCGACATGAGGAGGATCTACATTATCCCAGTCCCTGATATACTGATGAACTCTGTCTGGGTATCTTATCTACAGCTATACGTACCTAAGTTTAGGTACGGTGTAGCTAGGAACCCTCTAGTCGTGAGGTTATTCAAGGAAGCTGGCTACGAAGTGCTTACACCACCCCCATACGAGAGGGATAGGTACTCATCAACGAAGATAAGGAGGATGATGCTCGCGGGAGATCCTAGTTGGAGGAAGCTCGTCCCATCGTCTGTAGCTAGGTTCATAGATGAGGTAGATGGTGAGAGGAGGCTTAGAGAGGTATTAGGTTCTGATTAACTGGTGGCCCCTACTTGCTCGTTATAGATGGCTCCTTCGGTGAGGGTGGAGGGCAGATACTGAGAACCGCGGTAGCTCTAGCAGCAATTACAGGTGAGGAAGTTAAGATCGTGAATATAAGGGCTAAGAGACCTGACCCCGGCCTGAAGAGGCAGCATCTGACCGGTATACTAGCAGCCGCTAAGATGTGTGACGCGGTTGTTGAGGGAGCCTCAGTCGGGTCCACGGAGGTGGTATTCAAGCCGGGCACTATCAGGGGTGGGAGGTACACCTTCGATGTCGGTACTGCGGGCTCCGTGACCTTGGTGTTGCAGACCCTGCTACCGATAATGGCTTTCGCGGACTCCCCGGTCTCGGTTGAAGTTAGAGGGGGAACTGACGTGCCGTGGTCACCACCGGTAGATTACCTGAGATTCGTTATTAGACCCCACCTCGAGAGGGTGGGCTACTCCTTCAGTGTTGAGGTCTTCAGGAGGGGGCATTACCCGAGAGGTGGTGGGGTAGTTAGGGTAGCTGTTGAGAGGCCTCCGAGGTCCTTTAGGTCTGTAGAGCTGGTTAGAGCTGGGAACCTACTCAGTATCAACGGCTTATCTCACTGTGTGAAGTTACCGAAGCATGTAGCTGAGAGACAAGCTAGAGCGGCCTACGAAGAGATTAGAAAGCATTTCCCGAACGTTAGAGTTGACATAGGTCTGGAGTGGTACGAACCCGAGAAAGATCCGCACCTAGGTCCGGGATCTGGGATCGTGCTGTGGGCTACTACAGAGAGAAGCGTGGTAGGTGGGGACGGACTCGGCGAGAAGGGTAAGCCAGCTGAGGTAGTTGGCCGTGAGGCTGCTACTAAGTTACTGGAGGACCTATCGACAGGTATGGCGTACGATAGGCATATGGCGGACATAATAATACCGTACCTAGCCTTAGCGAATGGATTAAGTACTATCGGTATCTCGAGGCTGACCCTCCATGCATACACAAACATATGGCTAGTAAAGAACGTCCTTAAAGCTGACATTAGCTATGAGGGGGATATAGACTCACCAGCCATAGTGAGGATAAAACCTAGAACAAGTAAAGAATTTTAAGCTCGGCAACCACATCATTTATCGGTAGGGCCCGTGGCCCAGCCAGGATAGGGTGCCGGCCTTCTAAGCCGGTGGTCCCGGGTTCAAATCCCGGCGGGCCCGCCACACCGGGAGCCGACGGGTCCTTAAACAATTAATTCGTGCGTTACGGAGAATACCCGCATAACTCTACTTCATCTCAGGGGCTTCACCCTTGAGGGTAGAAGATGAGGTTAATATCCCTAGCACATAACTGGGAAAGCTTAAGATGGTCCAACACGTCCTTAGAAGGACCTTATTGTAGTGTTTTAAGAGATCCTTCTTCAGACCCCAAGGTAGGTCAGATAGCATGATCCCGAATGAGAACCTAGCCAGGTTCGATAGTGTCTTTAGGATAGTTACTGCGTTGATTACTATGAGGATCTTCAGTACATTCATAACTAACGATGCGAGGATTAGTAACGCGTGGAGTATTACTCTCACGGTGCTACCCAACTAACCACCTACCCTTCCTTCCCTCTCTCTAAGCAGACCTTGAGGGTATACTTAGGTCTCTGCTCCGTCCCGGAGTTCACGACCACCCCTACAACCTCCAACTCCTTCAACCTCCTCCTAATGACCCCGCGAGAGGCGCTCCCCCTCACTGCTCTAACAGCTCTCGTAAGCTCCGAGATGTTCATTTCGTTACATGCTGAGAGTACTTTAACTACCTCCCTCGAAATCGGGTCCAGCCTGTACCTAGCTAGTACAGAAAGAAGCTTCCTCGCCGCCTCTATAGCGGCACTCGTAGGTAGGGAGAAGATCGTTGCGAGTTCATATGCTACACTAGCTTCCTCAGTTAGGCCGAGCAGGTCTAGCTTCTTTTCAAGTCTTCTTATACTCTCTATCAGGAGAGCTAGAAGCTCCTCAATCCTCTGCAGTGTCCCCTCCACGTCATCCATTTCGTACACCAGCTACGTATTAAAATGCTGAAACAGGAACGGAAAAGGTGTTGGTGGTGGGGAGTACTTATCCCGCTAAACCTCCTCTTTCTCTTCCCTTTCCTCTCCAGCTTTCTCGGTCTTAGCTACCCTACTCTTAGTTACGACCTCAGTTAGGGACTTCATTAACTCGTTGAGTGATGGAGTGAGCTCCAACTTCTTTCTATAGAACTCCTTAACCATTTCCTGAGCTATCTCCTCAGGTATGCCAGCTGATTTTAAGTTAATGTAGAACTCCGCTATCTCCTGGCTAAGCTTCCTACCGTCGAGGCTGGCCATGATCGCGGTAACTATGTCCTTCGCTATAGTACCTATCTTATCGAATACCGTTGAGACTATCTCCTTCGCTATAGCTAACTCCGCTACATCTAGTTCCTTACGTTCTTTCCTCTCCTCCTTCTCGCTTGCCATACCTATATACCCACATATAGTTCCACTGACTAACCTAATGTGCCTACGTTATCAGGTGTGGTCAGTTACTGGCGTCTGGCATTAGGGAATTACCTGCCTTCAGCTGTGAGCTCCTTCTTCAAGCTATCCATAGACTCCACCAGCTCTCTCAGCCCAACCCTGAAGTGCTCGGGCTTCATCCCCAGACCTATCCTCATATACCCCCTCATCTCAAAACACTCTCCCGGTACTAGGAGAACCCCTCTCTGCTTGTATATTGTGTAGGCAAGACCTAACGTGTCCTCCACCCAGGGAACCCTAACCCATATGAAGGCACCTGACTTAGCTGGGTAAGGCTCAAACAGTTCCTTCCCGGATATCTCAGCTAGGAATACCCGCATATTCTCCTCCACGACCCTGCGGGCTCTATCCCTAAGCTTCGCAACTACATCCCGCTTCAGTATGAGTGAGGCTATCTTATCGCTAAGCACTGAGGGGGCTATACTCGTATAGTCCTTCACGCTCCACGCAAGCTCGGAGATCCTCCTAGAGCTAGCCGCAACCCACCCTATCCTAAGGCCTGGAAGTCCGTACGTCTTAGATAGCCCGGATACCGAGATGAGGTCTCCCCGCTCCGAGGCTTGAACAACGCTTACCTTAGGCTCCCCCCGCTCAGTACCCCAATACACTTCGTCGAAGACTAGGGTAGTCCCCAGCCTACTCGCTTCGAGGACTAGCTCCTCTATCTCGCGGTGAGTCATGTAGCTACCAGTAGGATTGTTCGGGTCGTTAACGAAGAGGGCCTTAGGCCTCAGCGTGGAAACCAGCTCCAGTGCCTTCTGGAGGGGGAACCTCCAGTCGGGTGGCTGTCTCCATATGTAAACAACCTCCGCCCCGACCCACCTCAGGAGACCTACTACCTGCATGTAGTTGGGCATATCGACGAGCACTACGTCGTTCTCCCGGACTAAGCTGAGGACTGTGACTAGGTTCGCCTCTGCCGAGCCAGCTGTAACGACGATGTTCTCGGGGGGAACCGCGCCCCCGTAGAGTTCGGAGATGGCTTCACGTAGCTCGGGAGAACCCCTAGTCCAGCCATAGCCAAGTTCCAGACTCCCAAGGCTCTCTAGGTCGACACCGTAATCTCTAAGCTCTGCGAGGGTGAGTGGGTACACACCGCTCTCACTTAGGTTTATTCTGGCTACGGTCTCATGTAGTGACTGCCACCTCTCGAGGCAGAATGAGGGTAGACCATCTGCTACCTCTCCAGTCAGCTTACTGAGAAGATCCCTAGGTAAGCTCACCATTCTCTTAACCTATTTATCCAGCTACTCACACATAAAAACACTATAGCTACACTAACACGGGATAATGTTTTAGGGGTATGTAACGCAGCAGTGAGGTTACTCTTTGCTTCCGAGCCTTTTATCTGTATCTACCTGCTTGTTAACTTACACTAATGTATGTTTCCTACGGGGATGATTATCGGTTTTAATGTGTTGTAGTACTAAGTAAGCTCTTAAGCAGAGCCGGTCAGAAAAACCACGAGGAAAGCAAGTAAGATGGGAGAGGATAGGATAGTAGGTAAACACGTGTTCGGGGAGATATACGGGTTCAGAGAGTATTCTCCGGAATACTTAAGGGACCTACTCCTAGAAGCTGCGAAAGTAGCTAACATGCATGTAGTGGAGGCCGTCACGTACGAGAAGTCCACTGTCTACGGGGCTGTAGTACTCGTGGAGGAGTCCCACCTGTCGATACATGTGTATAGGGGGCTCTCATACGGGTTCCTCGATATCTATACATGTGGAGAGAAGAGCAATCCCGAGCTAGCTTACGACTATGTAGTTGAGAAGCTGAAGCCCTCACACTTTACTAAGAACTACGCAGATAGGTCATCCAGCTAGGTCCTCCCTCCTCAACTTTTTTCTATGTGTATTTTAATTCCTTCACCCCCGAGCGATGTCCTCATAGTGAAGTCACTCAAGAACCTCAAGACTGTCTCCACAGTATCTAACTTCTCAGGTGGGCTAAGCGCTATAGCGCACCCACCTCCCCCAGCACCCGTAAGCTTAGCTCCGAGAGCCCCGGAGCTCCTAGCTGCGTAGACTACTTCGTTAAGTCTCCTAGTGGAGACGCCGAGAGCGTCCAGAAGACCGTGGTTTAAGTTCATAAGCTCACCAAGCCTGCTCAGATCGAACTCTATTAACGCCTTCTCAGCTTCGTGAACTACGTTCCCTATTAGCTCAACGATTCTACCGTAGAGGTGCGGATACTTCGAGACCCTCTCCCTAACCATTAACACCATATCCCTAGTTCTAAACTCCCTTTCAACATATGAAAGTAGTATTGGGAGGTTGTTATCGATCTTAAGATAGCTCCTCTCCACATTATCACCACTAAACCTTATCTTCAGGAACCCACCGTATGTAGCTATAGAGGTATCCATAGGTGAGGCAACTCCCTGAACAGCCTTCTCAACCTCCCAGCCGAGCTTAGCTATCTCCTCCCTCGTTAGCTCGTATCCCCCACTATACGCGTAGGCTGTTACTGTTGCTACAGCAACTGCCGCAGAGGTCCCTAACCCAGCCCCGACAGGCATCTCGGACTTGACGACTAGCTTCACACCGTGCTTACTGCCTAGATACTTGGACACTATCTCCACAGCCTTGTTTAGGTAGGCAATTGCTGGGAGGACGAGCCCGTAGTCTGTCTCGACGGTTACCTCACCCTCTCTGTATGTCACGATGACGCCGGGAGCTCTCAGGTCCCGGGCCTCGATAGTTATGACACCGTCCGACCTCGCCTCAGCATATACGTGGACCCTCTTATCTATGGAAGCTACTATAGCGGGCTGACCGTAAACAACTGCGTGCTCACCGAAGAGTGTGACCTTGCCAGGAGCTGAGACATACACCTTCAACGCAGAGACCCATGTGGGAATACACTAAGCACTTAAATTAGGTTGACCATTATGAGGTCCCTACAGTAAGGACCCTGCCCTATAACTGAAAGACCCGCTTTCAGGGCCGGGGGCTGTTCTGTTTTTGATTGGTGGGTGTTTGGTTTATGATTTTTGTTTTTAGGGTTGCTGTGTTCTGGGGTTGTGTGTTAAGCTTATAAACTTCATTCTTATAAGTAGCTTGGATACCCCGCTGAGTAATGGGAGCGGTGCTCCGAGCTCTGCGGGGTTAGGTGTAGATGTGTCCCGCATGCCGTTCGGGACGAACGCCACCCATGACCCCACAGAGGTACCAAAAACCCTGTGGACGAGGTGGAAGTCCCTAGATGTGGTGAACAAACATAAACCCACATCAACGAGCATCTAGGGACAAACGGGAGGTCAGGTTAAAGGCTTTAGATAGTTCTAGTAATGGTGGTGTGAGTATGTACGTTGGTTGTTGCGGTTACTGTGTCAGTAGGTCGAGGTACTACAAGGTCTTCAAGACTGTTGAGCTCCAGGAGACCTTCTACGATCTTCCTCCACTGGAGCGTTTAGAGAGTCTTCGGAGGGAGGCACCTGAGGGCTTCGTGTTCAACATGAAGGCGTATCAGGGGGTAACACACGACCTAGACTCACCTACGTGGAGGAGGTCGAGGAGGAGACCTAGCGAGGAACTGAGGGGTAGGATAGGATATCTCAGGCCCACCAAGGAGAACCTAGAGTTGTGGGATGAGATAGTTGAGAGAGCTAGAGCTATCAGCGCGAGGGTCGTAGTAGTTCAGACACCTCCCTCATTCGGGTACTCGGAGGAGAACTTCAGGGCTGTCCGAGAGTTCTTCTCCTCCACCGTAACCAGTAACTTCATCGTAGGGTGGGAGCCTAGGGGTACCTGGCTCGATAACCCGGATAAGGTGAGGGAGATAGTGGGGGCCTTCGAGAGCCTTATACACGTGGTCGATCCTTTCAGAGCTAGGCCCGTGCTGGTGAAGGACGTCAGCTACTTCAGGCTTCACGGTATAGGTGGTAAGGAGGTTAACTACAGCTATAAATATACTGACGAGAATCTTAGAGCTCTCTGCGGCTTTGTGTCTGAGGTAGCTAGGACGTCTAGGGAGATCTTCATAATGTTTAATAACGTAGCGATGGCTCAGGACTCACAGAGGTTCATAGCTCTCTGCTCCTCGGGGGTCAGCAATGAGTAGCTGCAACTACTTCAAGTTCCTGGAGCACACAGCTGATGTTTATGTTGAGGTGTGTGGTGAGACTCTGGAGAAGGCGTTCGAGCTAGCTGGGAAGGCTCTCTTCGAGGTTATGACGGATACAAGTAAGGTAGAGCCGAGACAGACGTACGTAGTTGAGGATAGAGGATTCGACCTAGAGAATGCTCTGTACAGGTGGCTGGAGGATCTACTAATAGAATACGGGAGGTCCGGCACGGTCTTCAGCACCTTCAACGTCGAATACGTTAGAAAGGAGGGTGAAGAATACGTATTTAGAGCTACATGCTCCGGGGAGCAGTTCGATTCAGAGAAACATGAAGCTAGAACAGAAGTAAAGGCAGTGACCTACTCACTGATGGAGGTAAGACCGACAGCTAGTGGGTGGATCCTGAGATTCGTACTAGACATCTAACCCTCTCCACCGTTTTCTCTGAATACTTGCTGATTTACTCACTCGTTTACCTGGGAACCTCCACTACCTACAGAGGTTTAAAGTACCTATATTAGGTCATGGACGTTAGTTAAGCCAGGTAATATGGGACGGGGATCGTGAACCTAGCTTCCGGTAACTGTCTACGAAATTACTAGATTGATATCTCTAAGGTGCTTCTTGAGGTGAGGGGAGCTACTAGGGCTCTACTAGTTAAAGACTCTATGAACATCCTGATGTGGTTGTCGTAGCTGAGGTGCTTACCGACATGGACGTAGAGTCTCTTACCGGCTAAACCAACGGATCTTGCCAGTTTCAGTAGGGTGGGAACGCTTTTAGATAGGTAGTACTGCTGTCTCAGGTCCCTAGCTAAACGTGTGAAGTGGGACTGTACCCGGTACTTACCTCTCAGGATGAGTTCAGGGATAAGCCTGCTAGCTATCGATATTCCGTAGAGACCTCCCCCACTTAAGCTCTTCACCATAGCTACCGCATCCCCTAAGCCGACCACTCCCTCACCTATAGCCTCTATCGGGTACCCACGCAGTACAGCACCACCGTAAACACCTGAGAACGGCTTGATGCTGCCGTAAAGCTTGGAGGCTAAGGAGGTCATCATTCTGAGACATTCTAGCGAGCTTATAGAGCGGTTATCTGAGGCACAGCCGATCGTCAGTCCCCTCCCTCCTAGCGGGACTAGCCAGGCAAATCCTCCACCGAGGTAACTAGAGATTACTGCTGTGATCGAGTCCTCTATAAGTTCTGATCTGTTCCCAACCTCGACATCGACCTGGACACCGGAAAGAACCCGCACACACCGTTTCAGCCCTAGAAGACCGGGTAATCTAGCATTATACCCAGACGCTAGGACCAGGTAGTCGTAGTGTGAGCTACCGCTCCTAGACCTCACGTCCCAGCCTCCCCCCAATCTTCGAACCTCGTAGACAGGGTCATTATAGGACACCTCAACACCTCTCAGCATGATATCGTTGAGTAGCATCCTCTCGAACTTAACCCTATCTAACCTAGTGATAGCGTACCGGTCGTAGCTAAACGAGGCTGAGAGTTTAAGCTCGGGAACTAAGAGTGTGACTAACCTAAAGCGTGCTAGCTCAGCCTCCCTACTTAGAGGAAGCCTCTCAGCAGTCTCAACTGAGACAAGACCTGTACAGTGCGGCCTAGCCGGGCTTCCCCTAGCCTCGAAAACACTTACCTCCAACGACCCGGCACTTCTAATTAGGTAGTAAGCAGAGAGCAGACCTGAAACACCAGCACCTATCACAGCGATCCTCGTGTTCGAGCTATCCACAGTAGACCAGGTAATAGTGGGCTGTTCTGTTTTTTATTAGTGGTTGTTGGGTTTATGGTTTTGTTTTGTGATTGGTTGTTTTAGAGTTGCTGTGTCTTGGGTTTATGCGTTAAGCTTATTAACTTCATCCCTAACCGACATGGACGTAGTGCCAGCTTCAGTAGGGAGCAACGCTCCGAGCTCTGCGGGGTTAGACGTAGATGGGAGCTCCGTGCCGTTGGGCTCGACAGCCACCCATGACCCGCAGGGATACCCAAGACCCTGTGAGCGAGGTGGAAGTCCCTAGATGTGATGAGCGAACATGAACCCACATCAACGAGCATCTAGGGACAAACGGTAGTGAAGCATAAAACCTGGTATCGGGTATTGCTCAGAACTTCAGCACAAACTACTTACCGACCTACCCTACGGGTTCCACGCATATTGTTCAGTAGCTACTGAAAGTAGGAATACTACCTCCCGGCTAGAACAGGTTTGAAGTCCTTGGTGAGGCCTCTTTCCACTACCACTAGGAAGTTATTATAGCTCTTTCTCACAATTACTTTGGTGTACCGTGCTTGGGTGTTAAGGCTTACGTGTTAATCACTACTATAATGGGGAGTGAGTACGAGGTTTTAGAGGATCTGATTAAGATGGCGGGACCGGATGTTAGTATTCAGGTTGATGTAGTGTACGGAGTGTATGACTTGGTAGTAGTGGTAGAGGTTAGTGATCTGAGCTCTTTAGATCGGGTAGTAACCAATATAAGACGTCACCCTAAGGTAACAAAAACAGTTACCTTGATCTCCTCCACAGCAAGGTAGGAACAGTGTTGTACAGTTAAACTTATATTTCTTAACGATAAGGGGCGTAGGGGTTGTATGGGGATCTATAGGGACCTGAGGAAAGACTTCGATGAGTGGTTTGATTGGGTGATACGTGAGGCTGAGATATATGATTACGGGAGGTACCCGATAAAGGGTATGGGTGTCTGGCTACCTTACGGGTTTAAGATAAGGAAGTACGTGATAGACCTGATGAGGGACCTACTTGACTCTACAGGGCATGAGGAGATATTACTACCTATACTCATACCTGAAAACATCCTCGCGAAGGAGTCTGAACATGTTCGCGGGTTTGAGGACCAGGTTTACTGGGTCACGCATGGAGGGCTCACACCCCTGGATGTTAAACTAGCTCTGAGACCAACGAGTGAGACACCTCTATCGTACTTAGAGTCCTTCTGGATCAAGAGCTACAAACAGCTACCTAAGAAGTACTACCAAGTCGTCAGCATATTCAGATATGAGACAGCTGCTACTAGAGCTATGATCAGGGTTAGGGAGGTGACTACGTTCAAGGAGGCCCACACACTGCACGCAACCTTCGAGGACTCTGAGAGGCAGGTGCTGGAAGCTGTCGACGTGTACAGCAAGTTCTTCACCGAGCTCGGAATCCCCTTCCTAGTGTCTAAGAGGCCTGAGTGGGATAAGTTCCCCGGGGCTGTCTACACCATAGCTTTCGATACGTTAATGCCTGACGGTAGGACACTGCAGATAGGTACGGTTCACAACCTCGGGAGGTCGTTCACGATAGCTTTCAATGTGTGGGTTCACATGCCTGACGGATCCATGGAGTACGGTTGGCAGACGAGCTACGGGATATCTGAGAGGGTTGTAGCGACAGTCATATCTGTACATGGGGACTCCGTAGGGCTGAGACTGCCCTTCAACTACGCACCTATACAGGTAGTTATAGTACCTATCCCCGCCGCACCCAGCGAGCTGAAGAAGGATGTTGAGGAGCTCTGCGGTAAGATAGCTGAGAAGCTTAGATCTGCGGGTATTAGGGTAACTATCGACGATAGGGAGGACATGACGCCGGGAGATAAGTTCTATTACTGGGAGAGAAGAGGTGTTCCACTGAGGATCGAGGTAGGACCTAGAGAAGTCCAAGCTAAGGTGGTGACCTTAGTGAGGAGGGATAACCGGGAGAGGATAACCGTTAGCTTAGATGAGCTCTGCGAGACTGTGAGGAAGGTTGGTGAGGAGTATGATAAGGCAATAAAGAGTGAGGCTGCGGAGGCCTTCAGTAAGCATGTGGTGAGGACCTCCGACCTCGAGGAGGCAGCGAACCTCGTCTCAGCAGGCTACATAGTGGAGGTACCTTGGTGTGGTAGGGTGTCCTGCGCTAATGAAATTGAGCTTAGAGTTGGGGGTAAGGCTCTCGGAACGCCACTTAAGGTGGATGAAAGCTCTGTTCAGGGGCTTAAGTGTGCTCATTGCGGGAGGGAAGCTAAGGTATTTATGAGGTACTCGAAGAGGTACTAACTAATCTATGGTTACTAACCTACCGGCTGAGGCCAGAGCTAAGTGGTTGAAGTACTTAGATGCTAGAACTACTGAGGAAAAGATAAAAGCACTTGAGGAATTTCTCTCCGCTGTACCTAAGCATAAGGGCACGGAAAACCTGGTTGCTTGGGCCAGGAAGAAGCTCTCCGAGCTTAGGGAGGAGCTTGAGGAGAGTAAGAAGAGAAGAGGGGGAGGCCCATCATTCTTCGTTGAGAAGCATGGTGCGGCTCAAGTAGTTCTACTAGGCTATACCCTCTCAGGTAAGAGCTCCATTTTCAATGCCTTAACTAACGCTAAGTCTAAGGTAACAGGCATCCCCTACACCACCATGTTCCCAGTACCGGGAATGATGGTGTATGAGGATGTGCAGATACAGCTCGTAGATACACCACCATTCGCTCCGGAAGGTGTTAAGGTCTCTTGGAGGGGTAGGTTACTGGGTTTAGCTAGGAACGCGGATGCTCTGCTACTTGTTCTAGATGTGACGAGAGATTCGGAGGAGCAGTTGAGGAGTATGGTGAAGGATCTTGAAGGTCTAGGAATACTGCTGAGGAAGCCTAGGGGGAGGGTTCAGATAGAGAGGAGTAAGGCGTACTCCGGGATTAGGTTGGTGAAGATGGGGAAGATAGTTGATGGGACTGAGGATGATGTGAGAAAACTACTTGAGTCGTACCGTATATACAACGCTCTAGTAAAGATATATGGTGAGGTTTCCTTAGACGACGTAGAGAAATCCCTCTTCGAGGCAGTAGTATACAAGCCATCAGTAGCGCTACTCAACAAGATCGACCTCATAAGTCAGGAAGAGCTAGATAAGCTTACTAATAGAATAAGGGAGCAGTTCCCCGACATACCGCTAATACCTGTATCAGCCACTACGAGACAGGGGCTGGAGCTAGTTCCAAAAGCTGTCTTCAACTCACTAGACCTAATTAGGGTATACACTAAAGAGCCTAACTCTAGAGAGCCCTCGAAAGAGCCTCTAGTCATACCTAAAGGATCTACAGTTGAGGACGCTCTTAAAGTAATACGTGAGGAGTTCATTAAGTACTTTAAGTATGCTAGGATATGGGGTCCCTCAGCTAAGTATCCAGGTGAGAAAGTAGGGTTAGACCACGTACTAGCAGATGGGGATATAATCGAGATTAGAACACAGATAAGAGGTATTTAGGATCCATTCTGAACTCACCAAATAGTAGGGTACCGGAAATATTACCTTAAGAGATGCTATTACCTACCGAGATTTTCACACAGCACACAACCTTCGTTTCACTATTTCGTGCTTTATAGAGCTTGAAACCTCATGCGATGAGATCTTAAGGACTTCACGTACTAGATGATGCCGTCATCGAGGTCGACTAACTATAGGTCGGTTCTATGATGTGGTGCTAGAGCTTTTAGGTTTAATATGTTTTCTGCTTAGTAAGCTGTGGATGAGACATGGTAACCCCTGACTTAGCTCACCAAGTTCTAGAGGAGGTGTTAAGGAGGGGTGCGGAGAGTGCTGTAGTTAGGCTACAGGAGAGGATATATGAGTCCATAGTTTACGATACCGGTGTTTTAAGGAGCTATAGTGTTAGTAGGGTCATCGGCCTGGGGGTCCGGGCTTCAGTAGGTGGTGGGGTCGGCTACGCGTACAGTACGTCCTTAGATAGGGAGAGTATTGTTAGAGCTGTTGAGCAGGCTATTAGCATAGCGAGAGTGGCTGGTAAGTACGGGAAGAAGGTGTTCGCACCCGTCAAGCCTGTGAAGGACTCCTACAGGGTGGAGGTTAAGGTAGATCCGTTCAGTGTAGAACCGAAGGCTAAGGTAGATCTAGTAAAGGATGTGAATACGAACAGCCTCAGGAGGGAGGGGATAGTCTCAGCTGTTACTAGGATGGGGCTGGAGAGGGATAGGAGGATAATAGTTACTAGTGAGGGTTCTGAGATCGAGGTAGATGTGGCAGGTGTTGGAGTAGCTCACATGGCTGTAGCTAGGTATGGAGCGACCATAGAGAGGGTTGGTGATAGGGAGTCCTACATAGGTGGCTATGAGTACATAGAGAGGAAGGACTGGAACACGTTTGCGGAGGAGATAGATAGGTTAGCACTAAAGGCTGTTCAGGCTAAGACCCCGCCTCCAGGTACGTACGTTGCTGTCGTAGATAACGAGGTGGTGGGCCTCCTCCTCCACGAAGCTTTCGGCCACGCTAGTGAGGGGGACGGGGTAGTTGCTGGAGCATCTATACTTAAAGGTAGAGTAGGGGAGAAGGTAGCTAGTGAGCTCATCACGATAGTGGATGCTGGGCTAGTCGAAGGAGGCTATCCAGTACCTTATGACGATGAAGGTGTACCGAAAAAGAAGACGGTCATAGTCGAGAAGGGTGTTCTCAGAGGCTACCTAACAAGCCGTGACTCAGCTCACGAACTCGGTATGGAGCCCACAGGAAATGCTAGGGCGCAGGACATAACTTTCGATATCCTCGTTAGGCAGACCAACTACTATGCGGAGCCTGGCGACTGGAAGGTGGAGGAGCTCTTCGACGGGATATCGTTCGGGATATATCTTAGGGGTAGGGGCGCTATGGGTGGGCAGGTAAACCCATCTGTCGGGACATACACCTTCAGTATAGGCCCGTCCTACATAATAAGGAACGGTGAGCCATCGGAACTAGTCCGCGGGGTGGTTGTTAGCGGTAACATACTGGAGACTTTGAGGGAGGTTGATGCCGTAGCGAGAGACCTGAAGATCACGACAAGCGTATTCGGTGGTTGCGGTAAGGGAGGTCAGACTGTTAGGGTAGGTGATGGAGGTCCGCACCTGCGGACGAGGAAGATTGTTGTTGGGGGTGGTTAGGATGATAGGGGAGTTAGTGGAGAGGGGTATTAAAGCAGGGTCTAAGTACGGGGTTAGTGAAATAGAGGTCTACGCGGTTCGAAGGGTAGATACTGATATCGTCGGGACGGTGAGGGGTATAGAGAGGATATCATCCGGGCAACGTGTTAGTGTAGGTGTTCGCGTAGTTGTAGGTAAGAAGGTGACGGTTCAGGGTGGGTTCATCTCGAAGGTGGATGATGTGGACAGTATTGTGGAGACTGCTGTTAAGGTTGCTAGGACCCTACCGGAGGATCCTCAGTGGGTGTCGCTACCTAGAAAGCTGGGGAAGACACATGTTGAGGGAGTTCTCGACCCGAGGGTTAGGAACCCGGAGATAGAGTACTTCCTGGAGGTAGCTAAGCAACTCCTAGGTAGAGCTAGGGAACTAGATAGGAGAGCTTTCACAAGCACCGTAAGTATGGGTATGTCCACCATTGAGAGAGCTATAGGTAACAACTACGGTGAGGCCCACCTAGACGAGAGTACGGAGTTCGATGTGTTCATTAACGTCAAGGCGGTGGAGGGTGGTGAGGAGTCTGGGTACTACTACTCCTATGTAGCACCTACCTTACATAGGTTTGACCCAGAACAGCTAGTAGCTAGAGCTACTGAGGTAGCTGTTAAGACTCTCGGAGCTAGGAGGATAGAGACAGGGAACTACGAGCTGATCCTCATACCGAGGGTTTTCGCCGGGGTTATCCAGTCGTTGATAGTCCCGGCAATCAGTGCTGACTCTGTACAGAAAGGTAGGTCCCCACTAAAAGGGAGGGTAGGATCGCAGGTCCTCTCAGAGAGGGTTACAGTAGTTGACGACGGTACGTATCCGGGTCTCACCGGTACTAAGAGCTTCGATGATGAGGGTGTGCCCACTAGGAGGAAGGTGGTGTTCGGTAAGGGAGTCCTGGAAGGGTTCCTCTACGACTCCTACACAGCAAGCATTGACGGGAAGGAGTCGACAGGTAACGCGTTTAGGCAGGCACCGTTCGCACCGCCCTCACCGTGGGTAACTAACATAATTGTAGAGCCAGGTAGTGGGGAGCTTTCCGACATAGTTAGGGACGTGAAGAGGGGTGTGGTAATCTACTCCACTATCGGGGAGTGGCTCTCGAACCCTGTTAGTGGGTTGCTTAACGCGACCGTGACGAACGCTATCTATGTTGAGAACGGTGAGGAGAAGTTCCCGGTGAGGGGGGTCGTCATATCAGGCAACATCTACGAGCTACTTAGACAGCCCGGCCTAACCTTCTCCGGAACAGTCGAAAGCTTCGGTAGGTTCATGTTACCAGCAGTATACATACCGAGAGTTACTTTAGCAGGTAAGTAAGGTAGCTATTTTTAGATATTCATCTTAACGGTGTTCGATTTTCAGATCTCATCCTCTGTGGATAGGGGACCTACGTTGTATTAGAGTGTATGCTAGTAAGCTAACGATTCCTATAGGTGATAGAGAAAGAACCACCTTGAGTGATTCAAGGTACGTGCTACCGAAGCTGACGGCTATTGGTGGACCCACTAAATTACCTAGATCGAACATAGCTGTGTAAATCCCGGAGGCAAGTCCTCTACTCCTATCTCTCGTACCTAGTACGGCTAGTATCTGCAGAGACGGTATTAGGAAGCCAGCACCTACACCAGCTATTACTGAGTAGGGTAGCAGATATGGTGAGGAGGGATCCAACACTATTAGGGCTATACCTGAGATAGCCAGCACGAACCCAGCTAGAGCGGTTATATGGTACCTAACCCTCCTTGATATAGCTGTGAACGAGAACCTCGTTATGAAGTTAGCTACAGCTATGGCTGTGAAGATGGTGCTCGTAACAGTAACATCTACTTCGATGCTCTTATGGTATGCTGGCAGGAAGAGCTGGAAGCTATTGTATACCATGCTATATGCGAGTATAGCTGTTGAGGCCGCTATGAAGCTGTAGTTAATTATGTCAGCTAGGTTACCCCCACTCCCCCTCCTCTCGATCCTCAGTCCTCTAAATGCCGTCAAGTTGGATACGAAGGAAATTACTAGGAAGGTGAGTGCTGTAGCGAAGAGTGCTTTATAGTTAAAGCTCTGCACTACTATCCCCCCGATGGCCGGCCCTAAAGACATGGAGAGACCTATCATAGTGGATCTCCACGCTAGAGCACTAGCAGAGCCCTCACCAACTAATGTAGCAGTATATATGGAGGCAGGTATAAAGAGGGCCGTACCAACCCCCTGCAAACACCTCCCGAAGTAAACCAGCATTATGTCTGCTGAGACCCAGTAGAGTAGCTGAGCTACGGCTGCCGAGCCTACCCCCGCTAGCATGAGGAACCTCACCAGCCCTCGATCAGCTAAGTAGCCGCTAGCAGGTCTCAGCAGGATAGCAGTAAGGGAGAGTGCTGGGCCGAGGAGCGCGACACCATGCTCATCACTACCTAGAGCAACCGCGTACTGTGATATATACGGTGCTATAGAGTGAAGTGAGAGAAAGAAGCAGAGAGTCCCGACATTCAGGAGCACCTCCGCGGTGTACTTCATCATACACTCACTCTTCAACACCTTAGACTAGGTAGTCAGTAAATTATACTTTATCCCCACCCTAGACCCGTTTGTCCCTAGATGCTCGTTGATGTGGGTTTATGTTCGTTCATCACATCTAGGGACTTCCACCTCGCCCACAGGGTCTTGGGTATCCCTGCGGGTCGTGGGTGGCTGTCGAGCCCAACGGCACGGAGCTCCCATCTACGCACAGCCCTAGGGAGCTTGGAGCATTGCTCCCATCACCCCCTAGAGCTTACACCCCTCCAATAATAAAATTCCCTACACAACCCTAATAAACTTTTCAGCCCAACAGGATCACGCTATAGATTTGCTCCCCACACTCATCGGTCTACGTTCACTCGCAACACCTAGGGACCTCCAACTCACTAACTCACTCATCAGTAGCTCAGCTATTTCCAATTTCAAAGATGTTGCTGACCGGGGTATGGGTAGGTCACGTGAGAACCTGCTCTTCAGGGCTTGAGGAGGTTACTTAATATCGTCTATCCTCAGGAACGGGGCTGTTAGAGTTAGTCTAAGTGCTGCTACTGCTAGGAAGTACTGTCTGAGTGGTTCATAGCTCCCACTACTTATCGCTACGTCCATGAGCACCCCTCCAAGCATGGACCCTACTGCTGCTGCTATGCCCTGACTGAAGTTTAGGAGTGCTGTGTATGATGCGTACATACTTTTCTTAGCTATGTTGAGTACGTACAGTGGCACGACCACGTTCCCTATGGCGCTGAACGGCCCCGTCAGGATACTTGATAAGTAGATCTGCCAAGGCTCTCTAGCTACTCCGTAGAATAGTGGGGGTATGACGAAGCCGACCCTACTAGCAACTATGAGCCACTTCATGCTGAGCCTACCTAGGTACCTCATCAGGAGGTACTGAGAAACCATGGTTGAGACGGTGCTGACAGCGTTCATAACTGCTAGATCCGACACGCTCATTTTGTAAATATATTTCTGAGCTACCGGGAACCAAGGCCAGGCTATCGACATGACCACGATGTAGGCTGCGTAGGCCGTGTAAAGCTTCCTGAAAGACCTGTCGCTAGCTACCTCCCCGATAGACCTCAGCGGGTTGGGCGGTTCCCCACCTCTAGGTTTACCATCTACCACGTACTTATCTAAGTAGAGTAGTCTCACCCATATAGCTGAAGCCGCTAAGCTGACGAGGCCGGAGAATATGAAGAGGACCCTCAGAACATCTATGCCAGGGTTTATTATGGTGGCAGTAACCACGAAAACAACTAAAGCCACGAGCTGAGACACCACATTCACAGCACTTAGGAGCCTGCCCCTAGCAGAAGCTGTGAAGAGCACCCCGACAAACGCTGTGAAGGCGAGACCCGTCAACCCGACCACGACAGCTCTAAGTGTTACCAGCCCTACGAGCACCTCAGGTACGGTAGTCAGGGAAATCACTAGCCAGAGGAGTGAAGCACATACAGAAGTAGCTAAGAGGACAGTCACGTACCTACCCCACCAATCTATGAAGGGACCGAGCAGGACCTGGACAGCAGTAGGAAGAGAATTAGTAGAAAACTGGAGAACACCCTGAAGAACACCTGAAGTAGATAGAGAAGCCAGGTAGTAGCCTATGTAAGGAGCAGAGAAATTATCTGCGAGAGAGGCTAGTGCCTGCCTAGCTACAACCCCCCTAAACACCTTACCCCTATCTACGCTACTCAAACCCCCAGACACGGCCTGGACAGCATAGTAGTAATTAACAGGTAAGTAAAAAGCAGTTCAAGATGAACAACAGCTTTCATTAGGAACCGATTACCGTTTTTATATACCCTATAAAGAATGATGTTATGAGGGGAAAGTATGTCTCTTCGTAGGGGTATTGAGCCGATAATAGCTACAGTAATACTGGTAGCTGTAGCGTTAATAATAGCAGTAGCTGTAGTAGGCTACCTAATGGGCCTCTTCGGAGGGCTAGCAGGAGGAAGTCCACAGATATCCATAACAAACATAATACTGAGGGAGGATGGCAAATTAGAGTTCTACATAAACAACGCTGGAGCCGGTAGCGATAGATTACTAAAAATAGAGGTAATATCAGGTTCACAAATTATTGATTCTAGTGCAGGCGCTGGTGCTGCGGCAGTAATGACTATATCAGGCAACTTTAAGGGCTGGATAACTACAATCTCTCTAAGCAACATTAATAATAAAGTGAATGTGGGTGATACCGTTATCGTGAAGTTCTACTTCGAGAAGTCCGGGACACACACAATCAACGTCGTCATATCCCCGAAAGCATCTTAGTGCGTGGGTGGTAAGTAATTGAGAAGTAAACGTTTTTTCTGTTTTCGGTACTCTCCCTAGTTGTTTTCACCTTCACTTTACTGGTTACTCGCAGTCTAGGCTTTGATTACGGTGATGAGGAGTACTACATTGCTTCGGGCTCTCAGTACGTTAAGTGCTTACCTCCCTTCTACTCGAATCCGGAGCATCCACCGCTTGCTAAGTATATTATAGGACTGTCCTCCCTGGTTGGCCCGCGCATAGCTCCGGCTATTGCCGGGCTTCTATCGGTGTTTATGTTTTCTCTCACTGTTTCCAGGGTTAGGGGTAATGTTCTGGTTGCTTTTCTGGCTTCCCTAGTTCTCGCCTCGGAGGTTGCGTTCACTAAGACCTTCGGCTACGCTCTCCTGGATGCTGTAGCTGTTGCTTTCGTTTCTGTGGCTACGTACCTATCGCTTTTCAGTCGGAACCGATTTGTGTCTGGGGCTGTGTGGGGTGCTGCTTTAGCTTCTAAGCTCTCCACTGCCTACCCGTTCGCTGGCTTGGTCTTCGCTAGGCTTTCGGAGCGTAGATTCCGTGAGGTGCTTGTTGAGGTCTTGTCAGCGACTACTATCTACGTAGCTTCATTTCTCGGTAATCTGTTCTGCCCTGGTGGTGGGCCGGCCGTGTTCTTCCAGCACCTACTCTTCGTCCCGGATTACATGGTCTCTAGGCACAGCCTATCTATCTACAAATCCGTCCACGGCCTCCTAGCAACCCTCCTCAAGATAGATATCTGGAGATCTGCTCACCCAGTTAACGTAACCATAACACCCGGCACAGAGGTCAGTGTTCAGTTACCGGCCGGTCCAGTAGGCATGGAGGTCGAGGTTTACCCGTGGCTCTCAGGGTTCCTACTACCAGCTTCAGTAGCCCTCATAACCTACGCGCTACTGAGGTTTAGGAACCTTAGCAGGGATGTCCGAGTAGTTACCGTGCTCACAGTACTCTCCTACGTTAATGTCCTCCACGGACCGATCTTCTGGTACTTCACCCTACCTACGTACTACCTAGCTCTCCTAGCAGGTGCGATGCTAAGTAGGAAGGCCCTGACCGTGCTGGCGGTAGCAAATGTTGTTAGCTTACTCGTAGTCTATTTCTTAGGTATTAGGTATTAGATGGATTGTGGTCCTGACAGTACCTCTCGGTTCCTGATGTGTGCTGGGCTTTACATGCCTCGCACTTTTTAGTTTTCTCTAGGTGGTTTGTTGGTGCGTATCTTGAGGTTCGCTACCTACAGGTTCGGGGGTGTTAGGAGGGTTGGTGTCGGTGTTAACGGTAAACTCGTGGATTTAGGTACTGCTTACAGGATCCTCTTCGGTGTGGAGCCCCCTGGGTTCCTCCTGGATCTCAGGGCCTTGGTTGAGGCTGGTTGGAGGGGTTTGAAGCTTGTTGAGCTGGTTGTGGGTGAGGTTCTGAGGGAGGTTGGGAGCGGGTCTAAGCTCTCTGAGGTATTATTGAGGGAGTCTATCCACGACCCTGAGGAGGTGGTCTTTGAGCCACCAATTACTAACCCCAGTAAGGTTCTCTGTATGGCTGTCAACTACTGGTCGCACGCTAGGGAGACTAATACGGAGCCTCCGGAGCAGCCGTACCTCTTCATCAAGCTCCCCACTACGCTTGTAGGTCATAGAGCTGCCGTTACGATACCTAGAGGTGCTCAGAGAGCTGACTACGAGGTGGAGCTAGCCGTTGTTATAGGTAGGAGGGGCAAGTACATCAGTAGGAGCGAGGCGATGGACTACGTATTCGGCTACACAGTATTCAATGACGTCTCGATCAGGGAGAGGCAGGCACCCCTACCCAAATCACCAAGACTCGGCCTCAGGTGGCTCCCCGGCAAGAACTTCGATACCTCAGCACCGGTAGGGCCGTACCTGGTAACTAAGGATGAGGTTCCCGACCCACACAACCTGAGGATAGGTATGAGGGTTAGCGGTGAGGTCAGGCAGGACGGGACGACAGCTGATATGGTGTTTAAAATACCTGAGATAATCGAGGCCGCCTCAGACGGCCTCACGTTAGAGCCGGGCGATATAATCGCTACGGGAACACCCTCCGGAGTCGGGCTCGGCACCGGTAAATACCTAAGACACGGTGACGTAATGGAGGCGTGGATAGAGAGTATCGGGACACTAGTCAACCCAGTAGTCTTCGAGGATAGAGCTGTCAGAGGCTGAACCATTTGTATACCTATATAAGCACCCATTACAGCACCTACCCGCTATCCTCCCATCTAGCGGTCTCCAAGTACTCCATGTACCGATCTAACAAGGATATGAGCTAGGAGACAGAAATGAAATTACCATGCTTATTTTGTTATCGTCTCAGTAAGCAGGGAACACATTGAGTGTCGAGAGTCTAAAGAGAGTTATCAGCAAGAAACTTATTTTCGATGTACCCTCCCTCTATTTCTTACTGAACACTGCCTGCAGGATGGAGTTCGGTAAGGACTTTCTAGACACTCTCTTCAGTTCCCCTCAAAGCATTTACAGCATCTTGAAGAGGCTTTACGGTGATACCGCAGCAAAGCTGTTGTTTCGCACCTACATCCTAGAGCCAGCGATCCAGGAACTCAATGAGGCGGAGAGAGAGAAAATTATTTATTTACTGAACCAGGGTATGTATCTGGAGGCTTTCGAGGTTTTAACCGGGTTACTTGAGCGTGAGGGGTGTGGAGGAAGATAACAACGGGGGTAAGATCCTGACCGGGGTGGAGGGGCTAGATAGGCTCTTAGCTTATCCCGAGCTACCGTACCTCCTCGTCGTAGCTGGCCACCCGGGTGCTGGTAAGACTACCCTCGCATCTACGATATGCTACAGGAAGGTTGTGGATGGGGGTAGCTGTCTCTACATATCCTTCCACGAAGATAGGGAGAAGCTGTTTAGGTATATGTCTAAGCTCGGGCTGGACCTAGCTGGAGCTGAGTCTACGGGGCGGTTTAAGTATGTGAAGCTACCGCTATCGCCAAACGTTGAGAGAATTATAGGTGACGTTATCTCGTCTCTAATAGCTGAGGGGAGGTACGACGTAATCGTGATTGACTCTATTAACGCTCTACTAAGCGGTGTCAGAAGCGATGCGGAGAGGCGTGCTTGGCTGACTAACTACTTCTACAGTATTCCAGTAACTATGAAGAACCTCCTGATCCTGCTAGCTGAGGTACCGTTCGGTTCTGAGAGGTTGGAGCTCGGAGGCCTGGACTTCGTTGCTGACGGGATAGTCTTCCTTAAACATAGAATTGTCGATGGATTCCTACTCAGGATCCTGGAAGTCAGGAAGGCTAGGGGTGCCTCGATAACCATAGCTGAAGTGCCGTTCACAATTACTGAGGGTAGGGGGATCGAGGTCTGGACACCTACAATCTTGGAGTACGTGAGTGAGGATAGAGGTGAAGTTAGAATAGCCTGTAAAGAGCTTAAGGATACTTGGAGCCATTTACACAGAGGACATATAATCAACATAGTTTACCCAGCAGACTCAGACTACATAGAGATAATCCTATACATTCTTGGTTCAGCTATAGTAAACGACATGAAGATCCTGATGGTCAGCTACAAGTACTCACCGCAGTTCTTGATGGAGTTATTGATATATAGACTTCATAGACGTCTAGGTGTAAGCATCGAGAAGGCCAAGAGATTAGTTTCCGAGAGATTAAAGGCCGTAGGCATCAACCCGTTCGCTTACAGTGTATCGCAACTAGTAGTACGGGAAATACAGTTAGTGGAGTCCGAGAAACCTGACGTTATAGTATTTCACGGAGTGGAGATCCCCCGAGCAATCGTACCTATAGGGAAACACGTTGAGGAGCTCTATAACCAGATGAACTACCTCAAGCAGAGGGGGTATCTAATAATACGTCTAGGGGCTTACACAGACCCACTAATATATCGCTTGGAGTCGGGGCTGGCTGACGCAATAGTGAGATTCAAGCGCGTGGGGGTCGGAGAGAACGGGGCCATGGAATATGAGGCATATATCTGGAGACGGGGAACCGCGCCTAGAATTCTGAGTAGTGACGCGTTGAATCGGTGTGCCGCAGAGATAGAGGAGATAATAAAGAAGTACGCAGAGTCTTGCTGTGTCTAACCCTCAACTACCGGAGCTTCCTCCAGTTTGTGTCTAGCTTGGCTTAGGTGTAGTGGATCTGTAATTTCCTATCTAAAGTCTCCCATGTTTTGCTGATGACTGGTTCCAGGTTTACTAGGTGTTTTTAAGCTCGGGTTCCTGCTTAGGTTGGTGTTTATCGTGGGTAGGATATACGTATCTATCGATGCGGAGGGCCTTCCAGGAGTGTTCCACCCGACTCAGCTTGTACCTGACGGTAAGCTGTTCCCTGAGCTCAGGGACGTGATGGCTAGGGTCGTGAGGGCTCTCGCTGAGGAGCTGGGGAGGCAGGGCTATCCTGAGGTGTGGGTTGCGGATAGCCACGGCTTCATGGGTAACATACCGTACCTTGAGGTTCCTGACGGTGTTTATCTGGTTAGGGGGTCTCTGAGGTCTACGAGCATGGTATACGGAATAGATAGGGGGTTTGATGCAGCTATGTTCATAGGTTACCACAGCGCGGCAGCAACTCCGAGGAGCTTAGCGGACCACACGTATAGCGGGATGGCTTTCTATGAGATCAGGTTAAACGGTGTGAGAGCGAGTGAGTTCTACATTAACGGCCTCGTAGCTGGTTACTACGGGGTTCCCGTGATCTTGGTTGCTGGAGATGAGAAGCTCCGGGAGGATGTCCTGGAGAAGGCACCGTGGGCTGTCTACGTGACGTTCAAGGAGTCTGTGTCCAGGTTCTCCGCGGTTATGAAGCCTATCGGGACCGCTCTAGCTGAGCTTAGGGAGGGGATAGCTGAGGCTGTGAGGAGGCTTAGGGAGGGGCAGGTAAGGCCCCTCAACATAGGGACACCTATAACAGCTGAGTTCCACATGAGGAGGTCGGAGTACGCTGACGCTGCTGAGGACCTACCCGGGGTAGTTAGGGAAGGTGCTTACATAGTGAAGTACGTAGCTCAGAACCCGGTAGAGGTCTATAAGATCATGAGGATACTGGCCATGCTCGCCGCAGCTGTTGACGCATCATATCGTGCTTAGCTAGCGGTGCTCTATCAGTGCCAGCCGGTAGTAGGGTCTTCATCCTCAGGTTCGTAGTCGGCATCTTAGACACCAACATGTACCTAGTATACGACGAGGATAGCCGGGACAGTATCTTAGTTGACCCCGGTGGAGATCCTTCAGAGGGTTTGGAGTGGGTTAGGAGGCTCGACCTGAAGCTTAGGGCAGTCCTAGCTACCCACGGACACTTCGACCATGTCGCAGGCTTACACAGCCTGAGAGATCTGGGAGTACCGTTCTACATTCACAGAGATGACCTGAAGATCGTTGAAATCAGTGCGAGGTGGTATAGTACGTACGTAGGGGAGGAGGTGGAGGTACCGAGCTTCGATTCATCACTAGATGGAGACGCGGACCTGAGATTCGGTAACCTCGAGGTTAGGGTGCTCCATACTCCGGGGCATAGCCCTGGTTCTGTAGTGATTTACATCCCGGAGGTGGGAGCCTTACTTTCAGGTGATACTCTCTTTGCTGGTACTGTAGGTAGGACTGACCTACCGGGAGGTTCTGAGGGGGATCTCGCACGTAGCATCAGGAAGATATATGAGAAGATATCCCTAGACACGGTAGTATATCCTGGGCACGGTCCGCAAACAACTCTACGTAGAGAGCTCAGAGCCAACCCGTTCGTTGAGGACGCGCTTAGGGCCGGTGATCAGACGTAGAAACGACCTCCAGGAGCTTGAGAACATCCTCGTGTGAGCGCCTCCTCCTAGCCTTAACCACGTAGTTCTTCACCCATCTCTCTTCCTGGACTAGGATTCTAGCTGCTCTCTCAAGAACCTTCATACCCTCTGAGTTCAGGTAGCCTTGGGAGTCGAAGAACTCCTCATATCTCTCGAGCAGTAATCTAAGTAATCTGATAGCTTCCTCACTCAACTTAGACCACCCGTAATGTAGTAGGTTGGTAATGTTACTACATTCTGATGCTGGCAATATATGTTGGGTTCCATCACACTAATGAAAATATCGATATCGGAGCTTATATTCTAGTATCATGATGCGGAGACCTAGTCTAAGCTACTTTTGGGTTCAGCCACCGCGTACTAGCCTCATCACCCTAACCTCACTGAGATCGCATGTGGTTGATTCATGAGCGACTTGCTTACCGTCTGCTGTGGTGATGAGTAGCTCATCTACGGAGATGGGCTCGTTCTTGGATCTGAGTAGTTCCTCTACGAGGAGGTATATGTTGACGCACTTCTCAGTGTCAAGGCAGATGGTTCTACCAATGGAGTGGGCTAGATTCCCGTAGAAATGTAGGCAGAACACTAAGAGACACCGAGCTCCTTACGAATATCCTTGACCACGTCCGCAAGATCGTAGAGGCCCAGCTTCCTGACGGTCTCCTCAGTTGGTATGCCGTACTCGTCCCAGCCGAGCTGCTTGTAGTACTCCTCGAGGTTCTTTCTAACCTCTTCTCTAGGTACGAACCCGCCGGTGTATGGGCCTGATGGTAGTGGCTCGTAGAATCTAGGTGGGTTCTCGTCATGCAACCTCGGATCCCACCTGACGTCGGGGCCTCCTAGGAGTAGCATGACTCTTTGGAGGGTGAGTATCCTAGGCCCTACTACGCTATATAGTTCCTCCTTGGTGAGAGTCCACCCAGTCACAGCATTCACATACTTAATCATGGTGTCCTCATCAACTGAGGTGAACGAGCACACAACCGCGCTGTCTAGGAATGCTGACCAGGACTCCGACTCCTCGCTATTTGCAGGTAGCCCAGCAACTGACGTGTGGTCTCCTCCCTGGACAGAGGCTGCGTAAGCTATTGGCTGCGGGTAGTCCTTCCTGCTTCTAATTCCGTGAGCCCCTATCCCGATCCCCTTGACCTGGACAGCGTACTTAAGCACCTCACTCGGGTCGACCCCCTTCATCCTCGCAATAGCTACAGCGGCTCTGTAGGTACCCTCGGCTAGCACCCTACCTATACCCCTCCTATAGGTTATGTCCTCCATCAGCCTCTTAAGACCCTCAAAGTCACCCCACCTCAGCTCGTAGCCTACGTCCTCCCTGGTGAGCACACCCCGCTCATAGAGCTCCACTGCGAACCCCATTACGTTACCTGTCTGAATACCACACAGCCCTAGGTCGTCAGCCATAGCCGATAGAGCTATCATCTTATCTACTTCGAATACACCTAGGTTAGATCCTAGGTAAGCACCCATCTCGTAGTCAGGGCCGTCGGATAGGTACGTAACACCTCCGATCCTGACCTTACTGACCTTCATGCAGGCAAGTGGGCATCCCCAGTCTGCCCACGGATTCTTAACCCAGTACCTCCACTCTATCAACACATGGTTAAACTCCTCCCTATTGTGCCACTCCTCCTGCCAGTTCCTAATAGGCTCGGAGCTCGTATCGTGACCGACTCCCCATATGGCTGACGTAGTCCCCCACTTCCTGAACGTTGCTCTACCAACTACATTATCGATGACGCTGCACCTGAGCTTTGTGAACTCATCCATACTGGCTACAGGTGGGAGAGGGCCACTCCCATCTACAACTATGGCCTTAAGCTTCTTAGATCCCATCACCGCACCGTAACCCCCGTACCCAGCTGCGTGGAACCACCTAGCCATGACGGCCGCTGTCCTAACTAAGTTCTCACCTGCCGGGCCTATGTAGAGGGACGGGGTGTCCTTACCGAGCTCACTCCGTAATGCCTTAATGAGATCCATGCCTCCCAAACCCCACAGCTTGCTAGCGTCCCTCACCTCGACATCACCGTCCTTCACGTAGATGTAGACTGGGTCCCTGGAGGCACCCCTGATGACCAGCCCATCATAGCCACACGCTTTTATTGCGTAAGCTATGTGGCTACTAACTGTGGAGCCTACCACGCCCCCGCTCTGGGGGCTCTTACCGGAGACAGATATCTTTATCCCGGGGTAGTACCCTGTGAGAGGGCCTGTAAGCACGGTCAATATGTTCTCAGGTCCTAGCGGGTCAACATCCCTCCACTTCCTGCCAAGCTCCCTCCACAATATGTAGGCTGCTAGCCCCCTACCACCTATGAACATACGGTAGGTCATCGGGTTGATCCTCATCTCAGCTACCTTACCGCTACTGAGGTCTATGTCTAGGAGCCTACCCCAGAGACCGAAGACGTGGACCATCCTAATCACCCAGAACCCTCCCACACACCTCCCTAACAACCATCTCCGGAGGCCTAGCATAGTGCTTTATGGAGGTACCCCTCGGCTTCCTCACCACCCTCAACGCGTTGTAGCCGGCTCTAGCACACTCCTTCACGCACGCCGGGTCGCCAGAGCAGAGATCGCATATAAGAACGTACTGCTTACCCTTAACTACCTTCGGTATCTTACCGGGACAGGCCTGGACGCAACTCAAGCAGAGAGTACATAGGGATGGATCTACGAGGACGGCCCCAGTATTCTGATCAACTTTCAGGGCCTTTGTCGGGCATGCTGATACACATGGATAGTCATGACATTGAACACAGTATTGGGGTACCGGGCACCCAGGGTAGTCTTCATGTACAGTTATCCTCGAGGCAGCAGGCCAGATAAGCCCCTCATGCTTAAGACTGCAGGCAATCTCACACAGCCTGCAACCACTACAGAGGCTGTAGTCTACAAGTATCCAGATCTGGCCTTGAGAGGTGGCCAAAATCTCTACCCATAGAGTTTTAGGGCTGGGTTTTTATTTACCTAATGCGGACCTGACCGGAGCTCTCACTTAACCAGGTAATACCGGCAGAAGCTTCAGGTAACCTAGAGCTCTTGGTGGCTCGTTTATATAGCCTACAGTTCTACTGCTACTATTGACGGCACCACACTATGAGCTCGGTTATCGACGCATTATCGAGGTATGGTGGGAGGGCTTACTACGTTTTGAAGGCGGCCATAGAGGTGACAGAGGAGAACAGGAAGCTGGGGCTGTCGAGGTTAGGTGACTTTGACTATAGGTCGCTCGTAGCTAAGTTGAGGTCCTGGGGCATAAACTACAACCCGTCCAACCTCCTCAAAGTACTTGAGAAGGAATACGGAATCATTAGAACCGTCTACAGGTCCTCCAACCAGAGGTGGTGGATCTTCAACGACATGAGCTCCGTACGGCTAGCTCTAGCTGAGGGGAGGGAGGATGTTGGCGACCCTGAGGAGGAGTTACTGGCTATTCAGATAGTTGCTGTAGATGTTGACAGGATAGTCTCAGACCTCACTAGTGTTTTAGGTAAGGAGAGGCTCGGACCGGCTGACGAGAGGAGGATTAGGGAGATAGTTTTCACTGAGTTACCTCAGGTAGTGGAGGTCTATAACCGAGCTTCTAGGTATGGGGAGAAGTACGCTGAGTTCCTGAGTAAGGTCAGGAAAGCCCTCGACCTAGCGAGGAAGGCTGTACTACTCATGAGGGGGAAGCTACCACCTACTCAACTAAGTAGTACGGTAGTAGCTGGAGACACCCCGCTAATCCCTGAGCTACACCGGAAGTGAGTCTGGAGGTGAGGGCATCTCGCTAAGTCTTGATGAAGTAACTTTTTAGCATTACTACAAACCGCGTTATTGGTGGGCTGACTTAACTCGTAGGGTACTTGTTATCGGTCTAGGCTCTGTCGGGTCCCTCCTAGTGTACGGGCTGAACCAAGCCGGGATCGTGCCGGTCGTGGTGGTGAGGTCTGCCCCGAAGAGCCTGATGTTGAGGACCCCTGAAGCCACCTCCTTAAGGCTTTCCTGTGAGGTAGCTGGCTGGGCTGATGTCTCGGGGAGCTGGGACTTCGTTCTGGTAGCTACTAAGGCTTACGATGCTTTGGATGTTGTTGAGAGATTAGCGAAGATAGGGTTCAGGCTAGCGATGTTCGCGCAGAACGGTCTGAAGGTCTTAGAGCATGCTGAGGCTGTCCTAGGTCGTGACAGGGTAGCGCAGCTAGTTCTTAATCACGGAGTCTACTACAGCGATGAGTTGGGGGAGTTCGTCTGGGTTGGTGGGGGTAGGAGCTACCTAGGTATGAGGAGACCTCCAACACGGGAGCTCTACGAGTTAGCGAACTCTCTGAGGATACCTGGTATTACTTTGGTAGATAATGTAGAGCCCTATAGATGGCTGAAGCTGGCTGTCAACGCATCCATAAACTCCATAACCGCTGTGCTGGGGGTTCCCAACGGCTACCTAGTCAGAATCCCCGAACTTACCTCCCTAGTCAGGAAAGTCGCGGGTGAGGTTGCTGAGGTAGCTAAGAGGGCTGGGATCTCCCTACCAGCAGATCCTGGAGAAGAAGCCCTCGAGGTAGCTAGGAGAACTGCTGGGAACATATCGTCCACATTAGCAGACCTGAGGAGGTGTAGGAGGACCGAGGTGGACTTCATAAACGGAGCTGTAGTGGAGTTCGGTAGGAAGTTCGGGGTCGATACTCCCTACAATGAAACTCTATACACACTCGTCAAGAGTTTGGAGTTGATGTGTAGCCAGGGAATGCCCGCATTAATCGGTAGGTACTAGGTTCGTAGAACCTACTTTACCTCCGTAGAGCCTGCCTAGGTTATAGGGCCCCGTACAGTCGGGCTCAACCACCACCTACGAACTCGCAGGGCCCTTGAGAGCCTGCTGACTGGGTGGAAATCCCGGGCACTGCGAACAAATATAATAAATAGCAAAAGAGGATAAATATCCAGGGACAGACTGTGTCTAGAGATAAGGTAACCCCATACCACTTCATAAAGTCTAAGAGGGAGGGCCGTAGGCTTGTTATGGTCACAGCCTATGAATACACTCATGCTAAGCTAGCGGACGATGCGGGGGTTGATGGTGTGTTAGTTGGTGATTCACTCGGGATGGTTATAATGGGGTACAGATCGACACTACCTGTAACCTTCGGGGACGTTGCTCACCACCTCAAGGCCGTCTTAGCAGCTAACCCGAGAGCTCTCGTAGTGGCTGACATGCCGTTCCTCACTTATGAGGTAAGTCGTGAGGAGGCTGTTAGGAACGCAGGTAGGTACATAAAGATGGGTGCGGACGCTGTTAAGATTGAGGGAGGTGTTGAGGTCATAGATAAGGTGGAGGCGATGGTTAAGGCCGGCATCCCAGTTATGGGGCACATAGGGTTGAACCCCCAGAGGTTCCTCGTGCTCGGGATGAGAGTTAGAGGTAAGACAGCTGAGGACGGTTCGAAGATCTACGAGGATGCTAAAGCTCTTGAGGAGGCTGGGGTCTTCTCAATAGTTATAGAATTCACTACGTCCGAAGTCGCTGCTGAGATAACGAAGGCTTTGAGAATACCGACGATATGCATCGGGGCCGGCCCTATGTGTGACGGCCAGATCCTCGTCTTCCACGACCTAGTCGGACTTAACACTAGCCCACCACCATTCGTTAAGAAGTACGCTGAGGGGTATCAACTCTTCCTCGACGCGTTGAAGAGGTATACCGAGGACGTCAAGTCCGGGACCTTCCCGGAGGAGAGACACTACTTCAAGATGGCTCCGGAGGAGTACAGTAGGTTCCTAGAGATACTTAACAAGAAAAAAGCTAGGAGTGGCTCTTAAGCCACGGATAGAGATCTACCCACCTACTTATCCAGGGCTTGTAAGTCCTTATGTAGGGCTCACCACTCGTAAGCTTCTTTATCAGCTCAGCGTCCCTCCTGTACTTGATAGCATCTAGGGAGCTCTCACCCATCTTAGCTCTCCACTCATCTAGAGATAGCATGTACTTCTTCTGGACGTAGTCCCTGTACACATCACTCATAACATTGAACGTACAGAAAGGTATTATCCTGCCGTCAGGCATTAGGTAGTGTACGTTACACCTTATGACTCTCTCCACATCGTAGTTGTAGAGATCCATGAAGTGCATCATACCTAGGAATAACATCCTGTAGTGCCACTCTCCGAGGGCTTCGTAGGACCTCTTAATGAATATGTTTGCTAGGATCTTAGGTAGGCTCCCCCGGAGTTCCTTCGGAACCTCCCCCCACCTGATGTACTTAGATATCAGGTTAGTTACTAGCTTCAGCCCGACGACTGGCTTGAGCTTACCTTCCTTAAGCTCCCCCGACTTCTCCGTTAGGTAGTCGAGGAAGCCGTAGATATCTATGAACCTCGTTATAGGTATGAACTCCACCTCAGCTCTCTCCCTATCCACTACCCTCGTGTAGACGTAGGTAGCTACACCGCAGTGGGGGTGGTTAGCCATCTCGAACTTGAACTCCCCGGCTAGGGCCTCAGCGAACTCTGATATAGGTACTGAAGCTGGGACGGGGAACCAGTCATCCTTCCTTACCTGACCGGCAGTCTGCTCCTCAATTAATTTCACGGCATCGGATATTGTCACCCTGAGCTTCTCCCTCTCAGCCCTCCTTATCATACCTGTAAGGGATACTGGCTGGAAATTCACACCGCGCACTATGTCCTGGTTGAGGGCTGCGAACCTCAGTATGTCTCCAAGCTCGTCGGTGTTGGATCCCTTAATGATTGTTGGGACGAGCACCACGCTACTCATCCCACCAGCTCTAAACGCCTCGAAGATGTAGGGGACCTCCCAGTGGTTCTTGGGGTTGGCTTTCGGGGAGACACCGTCGAAGCTCATGTAGATAGTGTTAACCCCCCTGGTCCTCAGGTCTCTAGCATATGCTGCGGCTGCTTCAGGCCCCTTCTCGATATAGAGTCTAGCAAAATATATCGCGTGGGTGTTCAGCTGTATGTGCCTCACACCCATACTCTTAAGTAAGCTCACAATCTCCGGGAGGTCTTCCCGTACGGTAGGCTCACCACCAGTTATCTGGATTACCGGGGTCACCCTCTGCTTGAGTAGCTGTTCCACCATGAACTTTATCTGCTCCAAGCTAGGCTCATAGACAAAACCACTTTTCTCAGCGTAGAAGAAACAGTACCAGCAACTCAAATCACATCTATTCGTAGCTACTAGGTTAGCTATAGCTGTGTGACTCATGTGGAGCGGGCATAGACCGCAACTATAGGGACAGGGAGCTGTTAGATCCGCGTAAACATATCTCGGCCCCCTACCCTCAACAAAGAACCTCTCCAACCGCTTAGCAAACTCAGCATCACCTTGGTACACATCCTCTATCTCACCATGCTCAGGACATACTTTCCTAATGAACCACCTCCCATCCCTCTCAACTATAATAGCTGGGAGTAGCGCACTGCAGTAGGGGCAGATAGAGTTCGTGTACCTTACAAGCTTCTCACCCTCCTTAATCCTCGGTATGGGGCCGCCGACCCTGATGGTCTTGTCAGCGATCCTGATGACGCCCTCAGTAGCTGAGAACTCAGACGGCTTCGAAAGCCCCATCTGGCCTCACTAACACTAACTAATCAGCATTTAATATAAGTCTTAGCGAAGCTACTACAGTTGAATCCCCGCCTTTTAGGGTGGGGATGAGGTTAGACACAGTACGCAACTAAAGATTTCTGGGCATCTAACGGAGCAGAACCTCGTAAAGAATAGTAAGTAAAGTACGGGGAGCTAATATGTTGATTAGCTCATGGATTTTCCTTCAGCAAAACTTATATACTACAGTAACTAACTATACTCGGTGAGTAAGTTGACATCATACCCACCTAAAGGACACCACTGGGAGGGTAGACCCCCAGAGGATTACGAAGGATGTGACTGTAGACACCGCCATAGACACATGCTGCACCTACCACTAAGAGGAGCTCTACACCTACTCATACTTAAGCTATTGGAGGAGAAACCTCTCTACGGAGCTGAGATAAAAGAGCTACTTAAAAGTAAGCTCGACCTAGACGCACCGAGTTCTGCTGTCTATGCTGTTCTAGGGATGTTAGAGGAGAAGGGCTTGGTGATTTCGTCCTGGGAGACTTCCGAGAAAGGTGCTGCGAGGAAGGTCTACAGAGTAACTGAGGAAGGAATCAGCTACCTGAAGGAGCAAGTAGAGAGACTGAAGATGGCTAAGAAGGTATTCGAGTTCCTACTATCTTAGGGTTATTCTGGAGGTTTAAGCATATCAGCACTTTTTCATTATTTTCAGTCCGTAGATATACTTCCTAGGTGCGTACTCAAGTACTCTCCTAACCTCAACTAGGCTCATACCGCCCTCTAAATCCTTAACGGGTGGCTCCTCACCTCCAAGCGCGTATATGTGGGCATACCCACCACATGAGAGTACGGTCATTACCTTCTCTAGATACTCTAGAGACCTATGTGGGAGATCCACTATGACCCTACTAAAACGGTCTGAGGATACCTCCCTAAGGAAGTCGTCCACCCCTGAAACGACGATCACTATCCTCCCCAATAGCTTATTCAAGGTTATCGATCTAGCTAGGTATAGAGCTGCCCAAGGGTTAGAATCTACAGCGAAACATGTTGCCCGCCTCTTAGAGGCTATGTGGAGGGAGTAGGGACCGATACCCGAGAAGAGGTCCAGTATCCTCTCACCATCAACAACCTCCTCCGATACCCTCCAGTGCTCGTAGGATAGTGTGGAGTTGAAGTAAACCTTCTCTACGTCGACCACCATTTTAATACCGTACTCAACGTGGACTGTTTCCCCGGTACCCTCACCCCACAACCTAACTAATCTCCTAACTCTAAACTCCCCCTCAGTTATGCTAGAGGAGTATACCACTCTAACCCCCTTAGCGACCCTCGCTATAGCCTCACCTATCACACTACCATAAACTAGTAAATCATCTGGGAGGTGGACTATAGCGACATCCCCAACCAGCTGGTAAGACCTCGGCAACCTCCTCAAGACATGCTCAGGTAGGGTCCCCCTCAATAGGTCTACATACTGGAGCCCCCTCAAACCTACCTCGAACTCACCTACACATTCCGTAGCGGGAATCCCATGCTCCCCCAAAACACTTACAGCTCTCGCAGATAGACCCTCTAGAATAGGTAGCCTGACAACCCCCCTAGACTTATCACTCCTAGCTTTCGAGTTAGGTAGTAGATACCCGAGTGAGCGTAGAACTAACAGTGCTTTCTCAGCGTATTGAGCCTCCACCTCAACACACGGCGCTACGATAGACCTACTACACATACCACTACCACGACTACGCACCAACCAACACTTAAAGCAACACAATCCACCAACCCCTCCCCACCCTAAAGGAAGGTTCCTCGAGCGGTGAGGCTTGGACTGATTCCTCGTTGAATGTTAGGTTTGTAGGCCCTCCTCCACCTTCGTAGAGTCTGCCCAGGTTTGGGAGTTGCGTTCCGAGCCTGGTGAGCTAGTCCTAGATGGGGGCCCTACCAGATGTGTTGCTGTAGCTACGACTCCACATCTAGCTACGTTAGTTAGAGAGTTACCCTCTCAGCTGTTGCGGGTACACTTAACTTTAGGAGTTTGGTTAGGAGGTCCTTTCCTTATCAAAAGAGAGCTGAGACTAGGCTAACTCTACGTAGGAATGAAGCTGAGGAGGTCTTCAAGGTGTTAGAGGAGGTCGGGCTGTATCCTAGCACTAACTTCTAGAGGTCATTCAGGTAAGTTCTCAGCAGTGTTATGTGCTAGCGTAGAGTTGTTATAATAGCATAGACTATTAAAGCAACTACGGAGAGAAATCCTAGGAGTGTTAGTGAATAAGTTAGCGAGTTCTCCACGTAGTTCTGTACGGTCTCTACTACTAGAGAGGCTTTTCGAATAGACTCGGATAAAGTCTTCTCAAGTCTCCCAATAGCTCTAGTAGCGGAGTCTAGGAAATTCTTTAAGCTCGATAAGCTCTCTATATCAATATCGATAGTTATCTTTAAGTTCGGTAAACGCTCTATATCAGTAGTTAAGCTCCAGGAGCTCGCACATTTTCGTAGTATGGTTGCAGATGTCTCTTGGAATCTTACCCGATTTTCCAAGTGGTTTAAAGCCTGCTCAACATACCCTTGTAGAGCTCTATGCCCCGCTAATCCTATAGCTACTAAGGCTAGGGATAGTGAAATTTGCCAGAGTACTCTGTACGTAGGCTCCAACCCTAGATCCAATACCTTAACTGAGGTAATAGCGTAACAAGCTGAGAATAGGTTTAGGAGTAACAGTCGGAACCTTCCGGGAGGGGAGCTACTGTAAGCTAAGCTGGTGCATAAGATTAGGGACATTATTGGGAGTAGTACTAAGTCGGTAAGCACTACCTTAGGTAAGGCTGTAGAGTAGTAAAGGAGAGTAAGTATAGGTAGAGCTAGGGTAGCTAAGATATACCTTCTACGGTTAGAGCCTAGTAGAGCTCCACCAGCAGCAGCTACAGCTACAAGGGTTAGAGCTAGCTTAGCTGCGACCTCAGCTAGGAGGTGGCTCCCGCTTAACGTAGCTAAGGTTGAGGTAACTAAACCTACTACTGATAGCTGTAGTCGAACTCCGCGGAAAACTACCTCCAGAGCTGTGAAGACCTCTCTAGCTCTCACCAACCTTCTCAACCCGTCTTAGTAACTCGAATAGGTAGGTAACTAGGAAGGTAAGCATGAGGAGAGCTACAGCAAGTACCGGTAACATCTCCAGGAGTAATCCAGGCTCACTATAGGACCCCTCATAGACCGTCACGATAGCGAAGGTAAATCCTACGGAAGCAGCTACCAACCCTACTACGTAGGGTGCTAGCTCCATAGCTTTACTGTCTAGGCTAGAGTTCTGGGGTTTATCTATACTCCCTATGTGAGCTTTGAGGTACTTTATGCTGTAGACTACAGATAGAGCTACCTCAGTGGAGATAACTATGAGTACGAGGACGTAGAGCCAGGAGTCCTTAAGGTGGTGTGAGATAGATGTAAATGTGACTACCTTAGCTAGGAAGCCTACAGCAGGAGGCATACCAAACATCGATATTACGGAGATTATAGCTGCTAGAGAAGCGACTGGAGCGGTTAGATATACATAGCCGAGCTTACTTAAATCCCTATTGTGGGTTAGTGTCTCAATGAACCCTGAGTCCATGAAGAGGGATGACTTAAAGAATACGTGTGCTACGGAGTAGATAGTTGCTGCGTCAATGAATGCCGCATCCCCTGAGAGTATGTGAAGGGCGAGTAGTATGATTATTGTTGCGGTGTGTGATGTAGTGCTGTAAGCTAGTAACCTCTTTATATCGTACTGTACAGCTGCTTGGAGCCCTCCGTAGATTGCTGTGAGACAGCCTGATAGGAGCATGAGAGCTACAGCTATATCTCGACATATAGGATAGGAATTAACCATGTAGATCCCGTAGATACCCATCTTAACCATGAGCCCTGAGAGTAGGGCTGATGCTGGTGCTGGAGCTATAGAGTGGGCGTCCGGGAGCCAGAAGTGGAGTGGTGCTACAGCTGCCTTAGCGAAGAACCCTAATAGTACCAGTACCGTGACTAGAGGTGATGTTAGATCCGGGGTTAACTCAGTTAGCTGTAGATGTATTGCCTCGCTAAAACCTGCGAGAGCTAGGATTACGAAGAGAGCTACGTCGGTCGGTATCATAGAGAATAGGAGGTACTTAGCAGCAGCTAGTAAAGCCTCCCTCTCAGCTCTAGCTAGGTAATCGTATGCTATGAGGAAGAAACCGAGTAGCTCAGCTATCAACCAGAAGGTAATCATCTCAATTAGTCTGGAGGAAGTGAAGACGGTGAGTATGGATAGTGCGAATAGGTCTACTAGGGGGACTAGACTTAGGGACCTGTACTTAGCTATCGAGTACTTAGGTGTGTAGAATGCGAGGAAAGCTGATACGGTAACTCCTGAGAGCAGTAGGAGCCTACTAAACGGACTTAGGCTACCAGATACCGGTACTAGTAGTAGGAACCCGATAACCCTAGCTACGTAGCTAGCAACCCTTACACGGATCGGTGGGATATTACCTAGTAGTATTAGAGCTGAGGACGTAGCTAGGACAGCTTCCCTACTATCTAGGAAAACCTGAGCATAGTCCCAGACCCTACTTACCTCTAGAGCCATCCCGCTAAACCCCTAGAACAAGTCTTATATACCGCTCGTAGTTCGCTATAGAGCTCCCAATACCTTCAACTACGAAGCTCCTCGCACTACCTGATACCAGTAGTAGCACCCCGAGAGCCATGGTCGTAGCTAGTAGTACTAGTAGAACCACTGTCGGTACTAAGGTATTCCCTCGATAACCCTCCCTACGCACTACTTCGGAGGTGGACTTAAGGGAGCTAGCTACAGCCCTAAAGTACCCTACCGCGCAGAGTCCAGATACTGCGAGAACTAGAGCTGCTCCTGCTGGCATCCCAGCTCTAATTACAGCTAGTGTTAGTATGGCCTTACTCCAGAACCCAGGTAGTAGTGGGATAATCCCGAAGAGGTTGAGGAAGCCGGTGATTAAGGCTATGTAAGCTACCCTATATCTCCTAAGGTAGCTTAAGCAAGTTAAGCTCCTACCACACGTTACTGCTGCTAAGCCGGCTGAGTAAAGTACTAGTGCGTCTCCTAGACCGTTAGCTACTAGGTGTAGTACTGCCCCAGCTACCCCTTCGGGATTACCTATAGATATCCCAACTAAGGCTAGGCTGAACTGAGCTATGGTACTGTAGGCAACAACCTTCCTAACACTCCTCTGAAGAGTTACGAGGACTGCCGATACCGTAGCTGAGGTAGCAGCAGTAACTAGAAGTACGTTCATCAATATCTCTCGGAACTCGCTGAAAACCGTATTAACACCGAATACCGTAACTAGCAGTCTAGCTAGTCCGTAAACCCCTATAATGTCAGCTGATGTCGTGAAGAGAGCTACTGCAGGTGTAGGGGCTTCTGAGTATACCCCCGGGAGCCAGAAGTGGTTCGGCATTATAGCTGACTTAAACATCATTACCCAAGCTATGATAGCTAGAGAAACCTTCGATGCCAGGACTATGTCCCCGAAGACAGATCCGGTGTACGGTACCCAGGAGCTCGGATCGCGGGACTTTAATGCTAGGTCAGCCATGTTGAGGGTTCCGTAGGATCCGTATAGTATGAACGTCGAGAGGAGTAGAAGGGAGAGTACTAGAGATGCTGTGAGGGAGTAGAATGATGCAGCTCTAATAGACGCTCCCCTACTTCTGTAGAACGAGGCCAGCACGTAGGAGGAGATCGAGGTTAGCTCAGCTGATACGTATAGGTTGAATATATCAGCCGTATAGAAGAGACTGGTACTCCCAGCAACTAGTAGGAACGCTGCAGAGTAGAAGAGGTACCTACTATCGGGCTCAAGAATCCACGACCCGTAGGTAACTGATAGAGTTAAGCTAAACGTAGTTAGAAGCCCTAAGACAGCACTAATCTCATCAACAACGTAGGTTATACCTAGGGGAGGTGGGAATCCTCCGAATTTATAGACCAGCATGCCCGACCCTACTACGTACACTAAGGCATAAATCGATATAGCTAGTGAGAGTAGAGAGAGTACTACAGCTACTAAGTCGACTACGAAAACCTTCTTCACGAAGGTATGGAGGAGTGAGATAGTAGCTGAGAATAGGATTAGCAGTATGGGTTGAGCAGCTATAATCCACTCCAAGTATGTCACCCAAAGACCTTAGCAGCTAGCTCGTTCAACTTCCCAGCAATTAGCCTCTCAACTTCTCTAGGGTCTCTCGAGGTTGCCGTTATCCAGTGTACGTAGGCTACACCTCTCACCCTATCTACGTGTAGAGTTAGAGTACCTGGGGTGTTTGTTATGGACGATGCTAGGAGGGCTATGCCGTATTCCGAGCGTGGCTTAATATACAGCTTAACTATCTGAGGGTTTATACTAGGTCTCTTACTCAGGATTAGCTTAACCATGTTAAAGTGGGACGTAAGCTCGTATAAGATGAAGAAGTATATGTAGCTCAGTAGGTAGGGGACCTTAGAAAGATCCTTTACTGTCAGCTCCCTCCTAATAATTAATCTCTCCATAGCTAGAGTTACAGCTAGTGATACTACAGCTCCGCTTACTAGGGTCAGCTCGTTTATAGCTCCACTAAAAACTAGGTAGAAGGTTAGTAGGAAGCTGAATACTAGTACCTTATTCAGGAGCCTCATCCATCTCCACCCCTAGAGGTACCCTAGTATCCGTCGTCCCGAAGTGCTTGTAGTAGAGGACAGCTAGTCCAAGTAGAAACACACTTACAGCTAGCCCTATTACTATAGCTGTAACCAGTAAAACCTGCGGTACCGGGTCAACACTTCTACCTAGAAAGACTCTAATATCCTCCGGTGAGGTAGGTTGCTCAGGTAGTATAGGTGGTGATGGAAACCTATTCGAGATTCTGAACCCCACTATGACTGCTAGGATGTATATAGAGTCTGTAAATAGGACTAAAGCTATTATTTTCTTAACTAGTGACGGTCTCGAGAAGATCCCGTAGGTAGCTATAGCTACGTTAACTACTACGACTGTCATAACTACTGTTACTATAATTGTTAAGGGGTCACTCATAGACCTTATCCTCGGCTAGCGATCTTTCCACATCCCCCATCTTTACGGATATTAGTAGTAAGCAGTAGGTAAGCCCAGCTGAAACAGCTACAAGTTCAAACAAGTTAAACAGGAGTACAGAGCCTGCTGTAGGGGTATTGAAGAACCATGCAGGCATTGTGAGTGGGGCATCTACCTTACCCATGTTCTGCAGTATGTAGCCTCTAACCCCCAATATCGTAGCAGCTATAGGTATAGCTAAGGAGGTTAGTACTATTAACAGTAAGGCTGTGTACCTAGCTCTAAGTAGCGACTTAACCTTAACCCCAGCTACGTATATGGCCCCAATGGAAAACACAGTAATTGTGAGAGCTGGTACTATAGCTACGAGAGCACCTCCCTGAAAGCCTCCTCCAGGGCTTAAATGTCCGTGAATAGCTAGGCTAGCACCAGCTACAATTATTAGTGGAACTACTACCCTAGTGGAAGCTCTAACCACTTCTGAAAGTCCCCGGAACTTAGAGCTAGGGGTTCTCTAACCCTCCTAAAGAGGGTGGCAGTACCAGATACAGCAGCAAAGAGTACAGCTGTTTCTAGTACAGTGTCGAGAGCTCTATAATCCCACATCGCAGCAGCTACAGCGTTGAGGGAGTACACCGTTAGGTTAGGGTTCCAGGGGTTAAACGTATTCCCTAGAATGGACTTAGATAGGTCCCTCAGGTCTCTAGCTGGGATGAATCCCAGCCCCCCTAAGCTAAATACTACCCCGAGAGCTATGGATAGGGACGCTAAGGACAGTGCTACTACTAGGTCCCTCCTCCTCATTTTTCGTACCTCTCGGTTTTCCTTAGAACAGCTAGTAGAAGTATGGGTAGTAATCCGCTAGATACCGGTATATATGTTACAACAATGTCCGGAGCCATTAACGTGTAGTGGATTAGTGCATAGCATACTCCTTGAAGAGCCATGAACACGGCTGAGTTTACTAGATCCCTCTCCACTACAGCTAGGTATGTAGCTACTACCGAGAAGAAGGAGAAGATTAGGACTACTATGAGGGGGATCACCTCTAGTCCCACCCTACACGGTCCTCTGCTATAGCATCGTAAGTAAAGTCCTTAGCTACCTCGTTAGATCTGTAAGCTGCTCTAGCTAGGGCGTGTGCCCCAGCAGGTGCGAGTACTAGTATTAGTAGTGCCGCAGCTAAGCACATCCCAGCTAGGTAGAACCTCCTTACTCCAAGGTTCTCGAAAACTAGAGAAAGCATTGAGATCCCGAGGAGAGGTAGTACCGAACCTCCAATAGCTGAGACGGTCACTGCGTGTACTCTATTGAAGAACCCGTGGAGTCTTAGAACACCGACTGCTCCAACTAGCTCTAAGAATGCTCCGACTACGAGTAGGGCTAACCCCAGGATGGTTAGGACCGGCACGAACTCTAGTCACCTATACTTTCGGATTCTACGTACTTCGAGATGTAGATATCTAGGGAATATATCCATAGAGTAAGTATTACAGCACCGACAGCTATCATAGGCTCCCCTAAGTATAGAGCTAGAATAGTCATGAATACCGCTAGGTCGTAACTTAAAGCATCCACAGCCAGAACCCTATCAAAAGCTGTTGGACCTCTAACAGCTCTTACTATGAATAACGTAGCTGAAGCTAGGTAAATCAGTACTACGAACTCTATAGTCCTTATAATAACCTCCTCCATAGGGTTCCCAGTAGTACTTCAGAGTAGCTAAATATACCCTGCTACCAAGAGTTAGCCGGAATAAGCCATTCCGCGGGAACAAAGCTATAGTTTTACAGCACTGCAGGAGGTATAGAGAGCCTCTAGAGGACCCATAGACGTGTTACATACCTCAATTTATATCATTTGAGCGCCCTGCTCATAGAGCCCTATAGCTTCTAGAAGGTTCAGTCATGATCCTGTCTCGGGCCCGCTACTCCCACCTCTGCTGAGCCATGGTTATAAGATAAAATAGCATAGCTAGAACAACTAGCGGTGAACTAGTGAAGAGCTTAGGTGTGGTACCGAAACTTGATAGTAGAGATGCTCTAGCACTCAGCTATAAGATCCTGAAGTACGCTGAAGCAAGGGGTTTGAGGCCCTACCTAGACAAGCGGGCTAGCGAGTACATAGACTGGTACCCCACATTCAACCTCGGATCGGACTTAGTCGACGTGATAGTTACAATCGGTGGTGATGGGACCATACTTAGGACGTTGCACACTCTGGGGGATATAGTGATCCCAGTGATTACTATCAGGTATGGTAAGAGAGGTTTCCTAGCTGACGTACCACCACATGACTACGCGATAGCCATAGATAGACTCATCGAGGGAAGGTACTCACTACATGAGTATATGAGGCTCTCAGCAATTATTGAGACACCTACAAAGCCTCCCTACGCTCTCAACGAAGTTGCGGTAGTTACATCACCGAGGTTTAGAGGTAAGGTAAGTAGATTGAGGGTCTTAAGGGAAGCTAGAGCTGGCGTCATAGAGAAGGTAGTCAGTGTCGTAGGTGACGGTGTCATAGTTTCCACCCCGGTCGGGTCAACTGCTTACAGCTTAGCTGCTGGGGGACCTATCGCCGACCCGCTCATGAACATAATCATAGTGACACCCTTAGCACCTATATCCCTCTGTTCAAGGCCGGTAGTCCTCCCGGAGGACTCTAAGGTAGTTATAGAAGTGGAGAGAGGTTCTCACGAAGTCGAGCTCTTCGTAGACGGGGTAGCCATCACGAGGCTGGAGCCCGGTGAGTCGTTAAGTGTGGTGAAAGCACCTAAACCAGCTAAAATCATAAGGTTCTTCACGGAGGAGTACTTCTCCAGGGTGTTTGAGAGATGCCTATAGACTGCTCGAGGAGCAACATAGTGCTTGACGCTGCCGGGCTCTTCGCTGGGGTTGAGCTAAGTCACGGGATCTTCTATGTGACCGAGAAGGTCCTGAGGGAAGTGCTGGACCGGGAGAGTAGGATGAGGCTCGAGCTTGCGCAGACATCCGGTAAGATAGTGGTTATTGCCCCACCAAGAGAATACGTATTGAGAGTCATCTCTAGGTCGAGGGAGTTAGGGATCCTGGAGGAACTCTCGGAGGCGGATATCGAGGTCCTAGCTCTAGCTGAATATGTAAGGTCCCTATGTGGGAGCTCAATAATATACACAGACGACAAGCTTGTCCAGGACGTAGCTACCTCACTAGGTATTAAGATCCAGGGCGTGAAGTACTTGGAGAGGTCGAGACCTAGGAAATACATTTACAGATGTAGAATCTGTGGATTTACCTCACGTAGCCCCGGAGACTGCCCAAGGTGTGGTATCCCACTAGAGCTTGAGGATATTAGATGATGTATTCAGCTGGGACCGCAATGCCGGTCCTAGCTAGCTTTTGGGCACACCTACTGCAGAACTTCGAGAGCTTTCTGTCTACGTCGAGGACGCTGTTACTGAAGCTCATCACGCAGAGACTGTTCCTACAGTGCCCCAACCCCAGGATGTGTCCTAACTCGTGGAGTACCTCCTTAACCACCCTCCTGACGTAGTTTGCTCGGTCTGTCCACAACCTAAGCCTCCGGAGGAAGACGGATGCCGCTCTAAGCTCCGGTATGGCTAGGCCGAAGACGAAGTTAAGACCTGGGATGTAGCCGTCCGCGTCAGCTAGGAGTAACCCGATGGAGTCTACGCTCTTCCTGTAAGCAACTAGCCGGACTACGGAGTCGGCTAGGTACTGCCCACGCGATTCATCTAGAACTTCGCTCGGTAGGCTGAGTAACCCTACGTACCGTACGTCAGCACCTAGAGCTCTAGGAACCTGTGATAGCACGGCCTCCAAAACATCTTCCTCGACATAGCTAGATGTGTAGACCTCTATGAGTATGGTGGTCCTCCCCGATAAGATCTGTTAGATCGAGTAATATCTTCAGGTGTAACATATCTGCGGAACTAGAAGAAGCTTAAAATAGCTGGCCTCATATCTTTTTTGGCGGTAAGCATGGACTTGGAGTCTATAGTGACTTCAGTGCTTACAGTGCTTATTCCCCTCTACGTTACTTCCTTCCTTATCTACGTGGTTAGGGTGGTGAAGGGCCCTACCTTACCGGATAGGGTGTTGGCTGTCGACTCCTTAGGTTACGATATAGCTGCGTTCATGGTCGTCCTCTCAATACTTCTTAAGTCCCCGCTAATGGTCGTGTGCGGTCTTTCCCTAGCACTATGGATCTACGCACTTGACATATACGTAGCTAAGTTTCTTGAAGCTAGGGAGATGGGTGGTTAGCCGTGATAGATCTTATACTCGTAGCTATAGGGCTTACCCTAATAGCTGTAGGGGTTTTCTACGATTTCATCGGTGCTATAGGACTTCTAAGACTCCCAAACTTCTTCACGAGACTGCACGCAGCTACTGCTGGTGCTATTGGGGGTGCCGTGGTACCTATGATTGGTGCGGCGCTGGTGGCTCTTGGCGCGGACTACCTGGGACCGCCGAGATTCTTCCTAGCTGGGGCAGCATTTGCTAGTAGCATACTACTCATGATACTATCCCAAGCAGGATCACATGCTATTGCTAGAGCAGCATACCTCTCCGGTGAAGCGAGGGTTGAGCCGGCCCTACACGACGCTCTGAAGGAGAGGGAGGGTGGTGGGTAGTGGAGACACTATTTCTGTTCATAGCTACTGTAGCCGCTCTCCTCTCAGTAGTAGCTACATACCTCGCTATCCGGGCTAGAGATATGTTGAGTGCCGTCATATTCTCTGCGGTGCAGAGTACTGCCTACGCTATCATGTTCTACATCTTCATGGCTCCAGACATAGTATTAGTTTACATACCTGTCTCCGTCGGGGTATTGCCGGCAGTCACCATATTACTAATAAAGAGAACTGAGAGGTATGAGAGATGAGGACGCGGGAAGTAGTTATAGCTGTTTCAGTAGCAGCCATGGTTGTTTTACTAGCATACGCTATCGAGGTAGGAGGGCTTGGCCCGATAGCCCCGCAGAGAATTCGAGACCTAGCAGCTACGTACCTGATAAACACATACAATCCGTGGAACATAACACTAAGCTCCCTGTCCCTGGAGGCAGTCACAGCCATAGTCTGGGACTATAGAGGTATAGACACCTTCTTCGAGACCTCAGTCCTCTTCGTAGCAATAGTTGGTGTAACGTCCTTACTGAGAGGATTTAGAGAGAAGACTGGGTTAAGTAGTGCTGGTCTCTCGGAGATAGTTAAGACTTCGACCAAGGTCTTAGCACCCCTGATCCTAGTAGCAGGGGTAGCGATAGCATTACACGGGCACTTAACTCCCGGAGGAGGATTCCAAGGAGGTTCCTTCATAGCCGTACTATTCATACTACTCTCAGTAACCTTCTCACTAGACTACGCGATCAGTTACGGTATATCGAGCAGGAAGCTCCTAGCCCTGAGGTCAGGAGGCCTCATAGGTATCCTAGTTACATCCCTAGCTCTCCTAATAGCTAGCCTAATACTGGGAGTCAACTCCTACATATTCCAGAACATGGCTAGGGAGGGGGCACCCCTCTCAATGCCCTCCTGGTTTTTAGATAGACCGACCGGGGGCACCCTCATCTGGTTCAACACGTTTGAGGCGCTAGCTGTTGCCGCAGGTATCTCTCTCGCGTTCCTCGTCCTCTCCCTGAGGGAGGAAGAGGTAGAGGAGGCCCTGGGCCAGGTGGAGTGGTATGAGTGATCCTACCTCACTAATGTTCACGACGATATTCATCTGCCTAACAGTAAACATAGGTATGTCCCTCTACGGGATCTTCGTTAGGCCGTCCCTAGTGAAGAAGTTCATAGCCCTAACGATCTTCTCCGACACGCTGAACTGCTTCGCTATCGCGTTAGGGTTTAGGAGAGTTGTAGGTAGCTACCCATCTATAGCTGTTCTAGCAGCATTGCCTGAGTCCCCGGAACAGCTCTCTCAACTAGCATCAACAGCTGTGGACCCCCTACCCCAAGCCCTAGTGCTTACTGCGGTGGTCATAGGCCTCGCTGTCTATATGTTCCTAGCTGGCCTCATATTAATGTACTACCGGTACTACAAGACCACACACGTTGAGGTTGCCCGGGGTGGTAGGGTTGGGTAAGATACTCAGCTACCTAGCTGTCTACGCCTTAGTCTACGGATTCTACGTAGTGTTCTCAGGAGCGACATCGGCCTTCAGCCTAATCCTAGGGGCTGTAGGATCCTTACTGGTGTCGCTGATAGTAAAGCCTCTAATAGTCTCGCGGGAGCTGAAGCTAGCGGACATTAAGAGGTTGGGGTATCTGATCTACTACTACATCTACTACATGACGGTCGCAGAAGTTAGAGCTCACCTAGGGATAGCTAAGATAGTCCTCAGCAGGAAACTCAAGATATCCCCAGCTATAGTAAAGGTACCGTACTACGTTAGCAGTAGCTACGGAATGACCCTCATAGCAGGCTCCATAACGAACACCCCGGGAACTGTGGTGGTGCAGGTCGATACGCAGAGGAAGTTCCTTTACGTCCACTGGCTCGTTGCTACCACCTTCGAGCCGGAGAAAGCTAGGGAGAGTATATCATCGGAGTTCGAGAAGTTCGCACAGAAGATCTTTGGGTGAGGGTGATGTTACCACCTATCTCACTACCTCTATTCCTAATGGGGGCTGCCTTCGTGTTACCTGCTATATCCCTAGTAATTAAGGATCCCAGATTCTACAGAGCCTACGCAGTCGCTATCTCACTTATAGCTCTGTTAATGGCTGCTGAGGTCGCGCTCGAGACGTATAAAGGTAATATACTGACTTACTGGTTCGGAGGTTTCAGACCCCCGCTAGGGATAGTCTACAGTGTGGATTCCCTTGGGGGTACCCTAGGACTACTCTCAATGTTCATACTGGCAATGTCCGCTATCTACAGTACCTGGATGGTTAGATCTCGAGGGGAGTACCTCTACTATACTTTCATGCTGGCTTTAGGAGCAGGCTCCGTCGGCTGTCTCTACACTGGAGATGTCTTCAACTTCTTCGTGATGTTAGAGGTCCTCTCACTATCAGCCTACGTCCTAGTTTCCTTCTATAGGGATAACCCTAAGGCTATTGAGGCAGCAATCCGGTACGCTATGGTCGGGATGGTCGCTACTTCGCTCTATCTACTGGCATCCTTCATGATATACGGATCGTACGGATCTCTCAACATGGCTGACGTAGCACTTAAATCTAGAACAACTACCGCGATAGTACCGTTCAGCGGGGGGATATTCGGTAACATAGTGGTCTCAACTGCTGTAGCTATAGCGCTCTCAGCATGGACATTCACATTCAAGGCTGCTATATTCCCCAACCACTTCTGGCTCCCAGATGCTAATCCTGAGGCCCCCACACCAGTCTCAGCACTCTTCGTTGCCGTTATAGACCTGATAGGAGCGTACGGTGTCATGAGGTTCCTCTACACCCTCTTCGGGGAAGGAAGCGTCATAGAGATGTTGAGAGGTGATATCTTCCTAGTCCTCCACGTTCTCGGAGCTCTCTCAGCCCTGATCGGTGCTTTACTGATGATAGTGCAGACAGATATAAAGAAGTTCATAGCCTACAGCACAATCAGTCAGATGGGCCTTACCTTCATGGCTGCTACTACAGGTACTAGAAGCGGTGTTACGGCCGCGGTTCTCCAGCTAATATCGAACTCACTTAGTGAGGCCCTTCTGTTCTATGTTGTCGGTATAGCGATAGTCGCTTCCGGTAGGAAAATCGAGTGCGTCGGCTACTTGAAGAGGAACTGGTTAGCATCTATCGCGTTCATACTTGGACTACTAAATCTCTTCGGTATAGTACCCGTAGTAGTTGGGTTCTGGAGTAAGGTCTACATATTCATGGCATTGATAGGTTCCGGTCTCTTAGCTAGTGCCGTGGTTCTCGTAGTCTCCACCGGAATCTCGGGAATAGGATATGTGAGAATGATAAACTACCTCTTCAAGGCCCGCCCGCAGGTTCGTGAGGATAGTAGGCTAGCCAATATAGGGATACCCCTCCTAGTTATAGCTATCACCACCTCCGTTCTGCTACTCCTAGGTGTCTCAATAGTGGCTATACCTGAAACCGGGAGGCTACTTGACCATATCGGGGGCTCCATAACCGACTATATTAGCTACATCAGAGCTGTTCTAGGTTGGTCAGGATAGGTTGTTTTTACTGTAAAAGCAACTTAGTTACAGGTTTAAATAGACTAATACAGTTTCTATAGCGGAGGAAAATGAAATTCGCTTTCCTCTGCAGGGAGAGGCCCGGAGCGGCTAAGCAGAGGGTGGCAGTAATAGGTTCCGGGCCGGCAGGACTTTCAGCAACTGGGTACCTTGTCTGTAGGGGATATGAGGTAGATGTTTATGATAAGCTTCCCATACCTGGAGGCATGATGACCTTCGCGATACCTAAGTACAGGATCCCCCTCGACAGTATAATGGAGGGAGTGGATGAACTAAAAAGTAAGTTCAGCGTACAGTTTAATCTAGCGACGAAGGTAATCTGCGGTGAGAGACATGATGAGGGGGACGAGCTCGCAACTAACACGGTAGACCTTCTTAAGCTAGTGGAAGGATATGACGCTGTACTTATCTCGACCGGTACCTGGCGTTCTAGGAGGTTAGGTGTCCCCGGAGACGACGCGAAGAACGTTATGTCGGCTTTAGAATTCCTACTTAACCTACACATGGTGGACCTAGGCCTCAGGAAGAGTCATATCGGTAGCTTCAAGAAGGTGGTAGTTGTTGGTGGGGGGCTGAGCGCCATCGACGCTGCTGAGGAGAGCGTACTCAGAGGTGCGCAGGAGGTGTACCTAGTCTACAGGAGGACCATAAAGGAGGCTCCGGCAGGGGAGTACGAGGTCAGGAGGTTGATGAGGATGGGCGTTAACTGGATAGAGCTGGCAGCACCGAAGAGCATAGTCGTCGAGAACGGCTCTGCGAGGGGGATAGTATTCCAGAGAATGAAGCTGGGAGAACCAGATGAGACTGGGAGACCTAGACCGGTCCCAATACCTGGAAGTGAGTTCACGATTGAGGCAGACACTGTTATAGCTGCTATAGGGGAGATACCTACCCCACCGATAGCCTCGGAATGTGGTGACCTCGCGAAGTACGTCGGTAAGGATGGTAGGATCTCCGTGGATAAGAACTACAGGATATCAGGGAGAAACATTTTCGCTGCTGGTGACGTCGTTACGGGACCGTCAAAGATAGGGAACGCTGTAGGTCAGGGACTGCGAGCTGCTAAGGAGATCGATAAGTTTTTGTCTGCCAGAATACTAGCAGCAGTTCCGAGGTGATGTGTCGTGGAGGCCGGCTCATCCCTACTTAGGGCGATAGACTACTCGAAATGTATTGGTTGCGAAACCTGTGAGGTTGTCTGCGGCTTTATACATGAGCTAGGACCCTTCATAAAGCTCTACGAGCTCGGGGGAGGAGTTAAGAAACCCATCTCATGCTTCCACTGCAGTAAAGCACCATGTATTGAGGCATGCCCTACTGGAGCTATGAGGAAGGATCAGTACGGAGCTGTCTACGTCGAGCCATCTAAGTGTATCGGATGCATGGCATGCCTCTACGCATGCCCGTTCGGCATACCAGAACTTAGTGAGGTAACGAAGACTTCGACTAAGTGTGATCTCTGCAGGGACCTGAGGAGAGAGGGTCTCACACCAGCCTGCGTAGCTATGTGCCCGACTAGAGCGATAATATTAGGACCTCCCAGAGCTATTGGAGACGAGGTTAAGAGGAGGGCTTTAACGAAGATAGTCTACCTAGGTGAGCTCAAGTGATCAACGACTTAGTGAGGTACTTAATATACTCAGTATCGACAGCTCTAGTGCTAGCAGGGAACATAGGAAGAGTCAGGGCTAGCAATATCGGGGCTGTACTCAGGGTATTGGGCTACCTAGCCGTCGCGGCACTACTTTACGATTGGTATCTCGAGACCTTACCGATGGTTCTCCTAGCAGTCTCAATAGCTGTTGCCTTGATGACTACGCTCTACACCTCCAAATACTCGCTAGGTAAGTACGGGGACACTACCCTCCTCCCACTAGTGGACTTCTTCACCTTGTCAACAGCCCTAGTTTTCACTTCCAGGTACCTCATAGAGCTCATAGCTCTGTGGCTAGTAGCGGAAATCCTCGGTTTCTTCGTCATAGTGTACGACGCTATGTTAGGTACAAACCAGAGGGCTTGGTCTGCTGGACTTAGGTTCCTCGTTGTGTCAATGGTCCCAGCAGACCTCTCCCTACTTATACTACTAGCTCTTACCGGTCTAAACAACTCCTTCAGCATCCCACTAAACCACCTGAAAATTGATCTCGGATCCGAGATACTTACAGCTCTGACTATGATAGGCTTCATGGCTAAGGCAGCCGTGGCACCACTCCACTTCTGGCTCCCGGACGCCCACTCCATAGCTCCAGCACCGGGCTCAGCAGTACTTTCCGGGCTCATGGTTAAAATGGGTATCTACGGTCTAGCGAGGCTCGTTACTATGGGGACTCTAAACACAGGTGCTGCTATAGCTATATGCCTGATCTTCGGATCTCTCACTGCGATCTATGGGGGTCTCCAAGCACTAGTCCAATCAGACATTAAGAGGATCCTAGCATACAGCACGATATCGCATACAAGTACTATAACGATTCTCCTAGGTCTTTACATGATGTCCGGGTCCGACACGTTCTTCGGGGCTGCTACGATATACGCCGCAGCACACGCTATCTACAAGGCATCGCTATTCATGGACTCAGGGGTTGTTGAGCTCCTCACCCATACGAGGACTTTGGAGAGGTTAGGTTACGTATCTAGGTTCCTCCCAGGAGAGACACTGTCGGCACTCATAGCAATACTGTCACTGGTGGGGGTACCACCAACACTCGGGTTCCTAAGCAAGCTAACGCTGTTCATGTCTCTAGGTACCCACATCCCGAGCTCGTGGGTGTACCTAGTTATAACGATTATAATAGCATTCGAGGTCGTTCTGTCGATAGGTTATAGTACGAGGTATTTACTTGCCCATATGGGGAACCCCTCAGCTAGGCATGAAGAGCTCAACCTATCGAGTACTAGACTCACCCCTTACGTACTCACACTATCAGCATCTTCAGTAATCCTAATGTTCCCAGTTATCATATGGGTAGCTCCGACAGTATTAGCAGACTTCATGACACAGTTCCTAGTAATGTTAACATTCTTCGGAGCTATCTTCGGGATAGCTGGGTGGGTCACCTACACGATTTTAAGACGTGGTAGGAAGGATGAGGTGTGGCTCGGAGGTGCTAGACCGTGAGCCACGTTAAGTCCAGCATAATTAGGAAGATAGAGGAGTATGTTAGGAAGGTGGTTTTCATCGATAGTTCCCCACTATTCGACCATGTGCTTGACCTCAGCGGACCCACCACCCCGGTGAGGAGGTCCAGGGTAGAGCGCTTTCTGTCTAAGGTTGTGGGCTTCATAATTAACTTGTCTCAGTACTTCTCGATAGCGGAGTTCGATGTGAAGAAATACAGTGTTAGGTTGGCTGAGTACTTGGAAGCTCTCAGAGGCTCCCTGGAAACCTCCATAACTATTTCTTCTCTACTAGCTGGAATATTTACCACTATAGTAATGCTTGTAATTGTGGTGATAAGTGGTGTTTCATAGTGTAGTTGCTGCTTTGGTGTCTCTGGTACTCGCACCTATCTACGATGGAATTGAGAGGAAGATGAGGGCAGCGGTACATTCACGGATAGGTCCACCCATACTGCAGACTTGGTACGATATCATCAAGTTATTTACTAAGGAGATCGTCGTCCCATTAGGGGGGACCTGGTGTGCTCTAGCAACGGTTCTCGAGCTAATAGTTCTAGCATCCTCAGCTGTTTTACTGATGTTCGTCGCTGGTATAGGTCTATCTCCTGAGGGTATATTCTGGGTCATAGTCTTCACTGTACTTGTTAGCGCTGCTTCAAGCCTCACTATCCTCAGATCGGTATCCCAGAATAACGTCTACTCTGTTGTAGGTGGTTTCAGGGAGTTCTCTCTAGTTCTCTCAGCTGAGCCGTTCCTCATCATGTCTCTTTTTCTCCTAGCGTCAGGGGCCGGATCTCAGATATCGAGGGCTGTTGCGGTAGCTACAGCTATCGTAGCGTCCTATGTTGTTAGTGGTAGGGTTCCGTATGATATAGCTGAGGCTGAACCTGAGCTATCTGCCGGCGTCAACATAGAGCTCTCAGGACCTCTACTAGGCTTAGCAACAGTGTCCACCGTATTTAAGAAGTTCGTGTCTGCCTCCCTCACATCTCTAGTCCTGGTATCACTTGCCGGGCTGAGCGGGTGGTCATCTCTAGCCGCTACCTTCTTGCTGACCCCAGCTACCTGGATAGCTCAGCTCATTCTAAGCGTGATGCTCGGGAGGAGTAGGGTCGACCTAGCTGTTAAGTTCCTATATACTTTACTCTTTACTCTAAGCATTCTCACACTTCTGTCTTATGGGTTGGGACTATGAGTAAGACCTTCGATGATATAGTGAAGCAACTCGTGGATATGGGCGGTGTAGTAGAGGAGTTGAAAGCCTCTGAAGTATATGTTAGAGTGCCGAGAGACCGGTTAAGAAATTTCGCTAGGTTCCTCTACGAGAGTGGGGCATACTTCAAGACCTGTGTCGGGGTTGATGAGAGGCAACTCAACAACATGTTCGCAGTCTACTACATTTTCGGCCTAGACGAGCTGGGGAAGGACGTAGTACTCAGGGCTCTAGCACCAGAGGATGATGCGTGGGTGGATTCGATAACCTCGGAAGTTCCTGCTGCCGACTGGTGTGAGCTTGAGTTCAGGGATTTAGTGGGTATTGAGCCGAGGAATAGGTTGGTGAGGAGGTTAGTCCTTCCTGAGGACTGGCCAGATGGGGTATACCCTCTCAGGAAGGAATTCAAGTACGATATGAGACCGCCAGTAGGAGCCTTTAGGGAGGAGTTAGCCGAAGAAACCGGGATTCCTGTAGGACCTTACCACCCAGCACTACATGAGCCCGAATACTTCGAACTCTATGTCGAGGGGGAGAAGATCGTTGACGTAGCTTACCGGGGCTTCCATGTCCATAGAGGTATCGAGAAGCTAGCTGAGTCACCGAGATTCACCTATAAGCAGGTTCCGTTCCTAGCTGAGAGAATATGCGGTATATGTGGCTTCGTACACTCTACATGCTACCTAATGGCCCTTGAGAAGGCTGCTGGGATAGAAGTCCCGGAGAGAGCTGAGTTCATAAGGTCCATAGTTCTCGAGGTAGAAAGGTTACACAGTCACCTCCTCTGGCTCGGGGTAGCAGCACACCTTCTAGGTTATGACGCGGGCTTCATGCATGCCTGGAGAATAAGGGAGAGAGTGATGGTGTTAGCAGAGTACTTAACCGGGTCTAGAAAGACCTACGGGATAAACATTATCGGTGGGGTGCGGAAGGACATAGACCTAGATAAGATCGATAAGACTATGAGGACTATGGCCAGCCTCAAGGAGGAGTTCAGTAAGCTCACGGAAGTTATGCTCTCAGTACCTCAAGTAAAGTCCAGAGCGTCCGGGACAGGTATCCTGAGTAAGAGCGAGGCGAGGGCTCTAAGTGTTGTCGGTCCAGTAGCTAGAGCTTCAGGGCTCTACAGGGATATCAGGAAGGACTACCCGTACTTAGCCTACAAGAGAGTCAGCTTTAAGGTACCTCTCTACACGGAGGGTGATAACCTAGCTAGACTGCTTGTTAGGGTTGATGAGGTATATGAGAGTATCGAAATAATTAAGCAGCTTATAGATGCGCTACCTGGAGGCAGTATCTCTGTTGAGGAGTATGAGATTCCAGTAGGTAGGAAGGCAGTTGCTGCTATTGAGGCTCCTAGGGGTGAGGACGTGCACTTCATAATTACGGGTGTTGGGAGGCCCTATAGGTGGAGGGTTAGAGCACCCACATACCAGAACATACCGGCTTTGAGAGCCATGCTTAGAGGTACCCCACTAGCAGATGCACCACTAACTATAGCAAGCATAGACCCATGCTTCTCATGCACAGATAGAGTAGTAGTGTATGATATGAGATCTGGTAGAAGATCCAGCATAAGGATTACTCGAGGTGGTTAAGCTGTCGATAGCTAAGATACTTCAAATAGCTCTGAAAGCTGGGAGGGTTACCCGGAAATACCCCTCCGAACAACCACTACTGACACCGGAGTTTAGGGGAGCTATAAGGATAGACCCTACCAAGTGCTGGGGCTGTGGTGCCTGTGTTAGGGTATGCCCACCTAACGCCCTAACTCTAACCCCTAAAGACAAGGTAGCCACCCTCGAGTACTTTGTCGGTAGATGTATATTCTGCGGTATGTGTGCTGAGGTATGTCCGGCTAACGCTATCACCGTGACTAAGGAGTTCGAGCTTTCATCGACCTCTATAGAGGACCTCAAATCAGGTGTTGTACACAGGCTCGTGAGGTGCTCATCGTGTGGTGAGCTGATATGGACCGAAGCCGAGTTGAGGGCTACCGTAAAGTCCTCACCTATATCTGAGGAGTACATAACCTTGTGCCCTAAGTGCAGGAAGCTGAAGTTCGGGAAGGCTGCGATGCTCGGAAGGGGTGGCTCAAGTGAGTAACCTAGCTAAAGCATTGAAAGCTATTAGAAAGAGTATCTGGGTCTACCACCTAAATAGTGGTTCGTGCAACGCTTGCGATATAGAGGTACTGGATGCTTTGACTCCATATTTCGACGTAGAGAGGTTTGGTGTGAAGCTGGTAGGTTCTCCCCGACACGCGGACGTGATCCTGCTGACAGGCCCAATAACTAGAGAATCTCTTCCTAAAGTCGTTAGAGCTATTAGAGCTATGCCAAGGCCTAGACTCATACTTGCGTTGGGATCATGCGGCGTCGGTGGGGGGATATGGTGGGACAGCTACTCAACTACCGGGGGGTTTAAGAAGCTTGAGGATATACTTAGAGAAAACGGTGTTGAGATAGATAGGGTTGTCTACGTACCGGGCTGTCCTGTACGACCTGAAGCTATAATATATGGGATTCTCCTACTTCTTGGAGCTGTAGAACAGAAATCTAAGAGGGTTGAGGTGTATGCCTCCGAAAGTTGAGGTATTTCTCTGCCAGGCGGAGGTACCGGACCTATCGACCTACAGACACATATATGCGGCTGTCTCTAGGTGTGTATCCAAAGGAATCTACGACCTTGACGTACTCCCGAAGGACTTAGTAGACAAACTCCTAAGACATGGTGAGGCGATACTGACGGAGCCTAGAAGTGATCTAATTGCTATACTGGGGATTGAGGAACTCGAAGATTACCAGTACATTAGGTTATCCTTACTTCCTATGTAGGAAGTAAGGACAGCTAAACTTAGCTATAGCAACTAAGGTATAGCTAAGCCAGAACGGAAGCTATTAGGTGACTCACTATGGAGATAGCGATAACGTAAGTGAAGCCGTAGTAGGAAGTTATGTAGCCACCGATAAGAGAGCCTACGATACTACCCAACTCAGCGAGAACCCAGTATAGGTATGTACTCTGCCCAGACGACGAGTTGAGATAGCTACTGTAGTTCGAGCTATTGAATACATTTAAAAGTACCGACATGAGCACCATGTAGACTACCCCCGTAACTACGTCACCTACGAAGAGCACTAAAGGAAGTGTTAGGGCTCTCCCAGTACCGGCTACTAAAGCAATGACCCTCCCACTCTTAACCCTAGACAGAGCTAGCACAGCTACTGCTGACGCTATTGACGATATTCCGTACACTAAGAAGGTCCCCAATCTCCCGATACTACCAGAAAGAACCACCGGTAGAACCACTAACAGAGCGTCTGAGCTCGCCATCATCACGAACACCGCGAGTAGCGGCCTATAACTCGGGATGTCCCTACCTACCTCCCACCTAAGCTCCAGCACTTGAGAAGGTGTTAAATTCCCCTCAAATACCTCTGGAAGGACATCAACGAACTTGAGGTATCCGTGGAGCTTATCTAACTGCTTAGATACCCTGAAAAGAGTTCTCTCCAGTGGTAGCACTACCGGTGGTAATGCTAGTGCGTAGAGAGCTGATACCAGAATTGAGAGAGCAAGTACGTGATTACCGGTGACGTACCCAGCGTAGACCGAGATAAGTAGGATACCTCTTACGACGAAGGTCGCTGTGTTTAGGATGTAGTTGTATTTCGTCCACGAATCGCTACTTACGTACTCCAAGAGAGTGACAGAGGAGGCAGTCCTCCCTAGAGAAACTGAGAAGGGGTGTAAAATCGAGTACGCTAGTAAGGCCCCCTCAACGTTGTCAGACCTTAAGAGAAGGGTTATGGCCAGACAAAAAATGATTGCTGAGGCGGTAGCGCCCGCCTTATTATGTCCTCTCTCGACGAGCCTTCCGAAAACCATGTTTGAAATAACAAAGACAGCACTCCAGATAGCGCTAGCTATACCTAAGGTAGTTGGATCAGCACCTAGATTCAGAGCTATATATAGGAACATCCAGGTATCAGCGAACGAGATCAGTGCTAGATATGCTGAGGAGATTGCGAACCACACCTTAGTTCCAGGCAACATCTATTGCTGGCAGTGTTTTAAGCTACTGAGCTCTTTCGTGCCCAGCTAAGACTCTTAAATCCATCCACTACCTACACTCGGTGCTACGTTGACTCCTGAGCTAGACCGTTGGGAGATAACACTATGCTCTGTTGTGTTAATAGCTGTACTCACAATTCTACTAGCACTTGCTTTGCTAACAGACTCTCTGAGGCTGTGGACACTTTTCTCACTGCTAAGTGAGGAGCTGGTGTACGTAGGGTTAACTATAGTTATTGCCTATCTTGCTAGCCCGAGGCTGGGGTTCCTAACCCTGGTTCTACTACTACTCTCCGGATCTCTGAATATAGTGCTTAAGAACTTACTGAACATCCCGCGACCACCACCAGAGCTTTGGAGAGTACCAGTATCTGGACCAGGATTCCCAAGTGGTCACGCACAAATCTCCGCTACTTTCTGGACATCCACAGCTCTATCCCTCAGAAACCACTACATAGTAACACTCTCGATACTCACCGTAATCTCTACCGCTATGTCCAGGGTAGCTCTCAGAGTCCACAGCATATACGATGTAGTGGCGGGAGTAGTCCTAGGTACCTCACTAGCTATCCTCTCCTATTACATGGATAAGGTCTTCGGGTTTAGATATGCTGTACTGATTCTGTCTATAACGTCTAGCTGTCTATCTATTTACTGCCTATTCCTCGGGTATGAAGCGGGGATCTCAGCAGCTATTACTGGATTAAGCCTCGGGATAGCTTCCTCAGTACGGTTCCTTGAGGATACTTCCAAAAAGATAGCTAGTCTCGATATTCCCCGGAGAATAGTTTCCCTACTACTGGTGAGTCCCTTCTTAGTAGCCGTGACCGTACCTGGGTTCTCAAGTCCGTACCTTAAGATACCCCTCTACATATCCTTAGGTATGCTCATATCGGTAGCTCCTACCCTGACATCATATATTACACGAAAAAGAGGATAGCTACTCACATCCTATGTAAGATATAGAAACTGCGAGGTTTCGTAACACTAAAGCTTTTAGGTTGCTTAGAGCTCAGTAACTAGGTTAGGTTGCGGCCTGTCTACCTAGGCTTCGCGGTAAACGTGATACTGGTTCTCCTTAAGTATTTAGCTAGCTTGAACTCCTCGTCAGCATCCGTGAACGCGTCCTTATTCCACTCCATCGCTGACCTCACGTTCTCCGCGCTCATATTAGCCGGGGTTCTAGCCCTCAGACTGAAGCCGTCGCCTAGGTATCCCTTCGGATATGGGAGGACGATATATCTGACTGGCTTCGCTGCTGTCTTGGTGTCCGTACTCTACCTCTTCGTAGGTGCTGTAAATGAGGGTCTGAGTAAGCTGGCTAACCCTGAGATAGAGGTTAGCGAGATCTCCACCATCCTTGTAGCTGCCTCACTAACCTTAAACACCTCTATACTCCTAGATGCTGTAAAACTAGCTAAATCCGAGAGGAAGTCTCATCCAGCGATCCTAGCTACAGTTGCTGAGAACCTAGCCGACCTCATCGGTGACTCAACAGCTTTACTAGCCCTCCTCCTAGGTAACCCCCTAATAGACGGATACGGAGCGTTCGTCGTGGCCTCGGTCATAGCTTTCTCATCTGCTAGCCTAGGCTATAAGTATGCTGTAAGCTTAATCGGTATCTCAGCACCGAGGAACGTTGTGGGTAGGGTGATAAAGATAGCCCTCTCCGATCCGAGGGTTATAGACGTAAATGAGGTGAAGTCCCTCATAGTAGAGCCAAACAGGTACGTAATATTCCTGCAGTTAGAGGTTGATCCTAATATAAAGGTAAGTGAGTTAGAAGATATACGTAGCTATATTGAAGGGTCTGTGAGGTCAACTGTTGATGGTGTTGACAGGGTTGTCATAGAGTTTACAGAACCTAAGGAGCCTAGACAGAGTTTTCTGAGGTTGTTGAGGGACGTTGTTAAGCTACCTAGGAAGGAATGAGATTTGGCTGGGTCCCCGACTCTTCTCAGAAGCTTTAGATAAAGCACATAAACCCCTACTAGAGGTTTTATGTACTGGTGGTTTGGTGTGGCTACAGCTAGGGCTAGATACGTGGTACGGAGGTTGAAGAAGTATGGGATAGTTGGTATCGTCGCTGGTAGGTATATTGAGGCAGGCTACTCTGTCGAGCTATCTCATAAGACGAGACTAGGTAACATAGACATACTGGTTCGGAGTAGGGGGGAGGTGTACGCTGTGGAGGTTCTTCATAGGGGTATCTACACAGTAGATCAGGCCAAGCTACTCCAAGAGAAAGCTAAGCTGGTTGGAGCTAGACCGGTGCTAATACTCTACGGTAGGCAACCACGTCTAACTGCGGAGGCACTATCTTACTGCTCGTCAAACGGTATTAAGGTAAGGCGGGTTCCCTCACAGAAATAAAGAACGCAGTTTTCCTTGTGACCGGAACCCCACTCAACGGATTTAGTAGCCACAAACCGTGTTTACTTACCTTAGATTAAGTTTAGATTAGGTCAGGCTTATTTATGTGTGATAATGAGTTTTAACTACTTTTAACTTCTTCTGGTATACCCACACTGGTGATAAAATAGTGGCGAGAAAGTACGTTTACACGTTCAATGAGGGTGATTGGAGGGATAAGAAGCTACTTGGAGGTAAGGGATCCTCCCTAGCACAGATGACGCAGCTAGGCCTGCCAGTACCTCCTGGGTTTACTATAACAACTGAAGCCTGCCGCGATTTCTACGCCCCTAGGAAGGCTGAGATAGATACCTTAGTTAAGGAACTGGAGAAGAATCCTCCACCAGCAGTTAGAGACGAGATCATAAGGAAGGTCTGGGGCATCATAGACTCGCTCGACCTCCCGGAAGGCCTTATGGACCAGGTCAGAAACTACATGAAGTGGCTTGAGGAGACCTCTGGAAAGGGATTTGGTGCTACCACAGGTGTACCGCTATTAGTGTCTGTCAGGTCTGGAGCTGCTGTCTCGATGCCCGGGATGATGGATACCGTCCTCAACCTAGGCCTCAACGACGAGGTAGTTAAGACCCTCGCCAATGTCTCAGGAAATGAGTGGTTCGCTTACGATGCCTACAGAAGGTTCCTCCAGATGTTTGGTAGGATTGTCCTGGGTATCGATGAGAAGTTATTCGACGAAGCGTTCAGCAAGACGGATGAGGAGTTTAAGAAGGTTGCTACTGAGAGATATGCTGATGAGTTAAACGCTATAAAGGAGGTGTACCCGAAGTACACGCTGAGACTTGATGCTCAGCCTCCGAGAGATGTAGCTCCGGGATTATGGGAGGAGTCTCTGAGGTTCATTAAGAGGCTGGTTGAGGAGTATAAGGAGATAATAAGGAATGAGTGGGGTGAGTTCCCGCAGGATCCGATGAAACAGCTTGAGTTAGCTATAAGAGCTGTCTTCAGGTCCTGGATGAACCCCCGAGCTATCTTCTACAGGATAGCTAACAAGATAACCCCGGACATAGCTGACTGTACAGCAGTTAACGTAGTGATGATGGTCTTCGGGAACATGGGCTGGGATTCCGGTACGGGTGTGTACTTTACCAGGGATGTCGCTACAGGTGAGAACAGACCTTACGGAGAGTTCCTACCGAACGCTCAGGGAGAGGATGTAGTTGCTGGTATTAGGACTCCTCTGAGCCTGGACGAGCTTAAGAACAGCATGCCGGAGCTTTACGACCAGCTCATAGAGGCTGGAAAGAAGCTGGAGAGGATAAATAGGGATGTAATGGATATCGAGTTTACCATTGAGAGGGGGAAACTGTACTTCCTACAGAATAGAGTTGCCAAGATGACTCCGCTAGCTAGGGTCAAGACAGCTGTGGATATGGCTAAGGAGGGGGTAATAACTAGAGAGGAGGCAGTGCTTAAGGTACCCCCAGACGCAGTACTCAAACTCCTGTACCCGATGGTCGACCCTAAGGCCAAGACCACACCAATAGCTAAGGGCCTTGCCGCATCACCTGGAGCTGTTAGCGGGCAGGTAGTCTTCGACCCCGATACAGCTGTTGAGTGGGCTAAGAACGGTAGGAAGGTGATATTAGTTAGAGTAGAAACTAAGCCGGACGACGTCCACGGTTTCTACGCTGCGGTTGGTATTCTAACCGCTCGGGGAGGTATGACTTCGCACGCAGCTGTTGTTGCTAGAGGTATAGGGAAGCCTGCGGTAGTGGGAGCTGAGGCTCTAAAGATAGACTACGAGAAGAGAGTGTTCGCGGTTGGTGACTTGGTTATCAAGGAAGGTGATTGGGTAACCATAGACGGTAACACAGGGAACGTGTATCTAGGGGTAGTCCCAACAGTAGCTCCTGAGGTTAAGGGAGAGCTGGAGGAGCTCCTAACTTGGGCTGACGGCTTCAGGAAACTCGGTGTGAGGGCTAATGCTGACGTACCTGATGACGCGGTCATAGCTAGAAAGTTCGGTGCTGAGGGTATAGGTCTACTCAGAATCGAGAGGATGTTTAGGAGACCTGAGAGGCTTGAGCTACTTAGGAAGGTGATACTATCGGAGACTAGGGAAGAGAGGGAGAGACACCTGAGGGAGCTCTCTAAGATGCTTAAGCCGGACTTCAAGGAGATGCTCAGGATAATGGACGGGCTCCCAGTGGTTATAAGGCTGATAGACCCACCACTCCATGAGTTCCTACCAGCCCCTGAGGAGGTAATTAAGGAACTCTACGAGGCTAAGCTAGCACTGTCAGAAGCTAAGCTAAGGGGTGACCACGCTGAGGTAGCTAAGCTGGAGAAGAAAATCAGTGACCTCGAGTGGCTTTACAAGAGGGTCTCCACACTTAAGGAGCATAACCCGATGCTTGGCCACAGAGGTGTGAGGGTTGGTATCACCCACCCAGAGATATACTACTACCTTGCTAGAGCAATGATAGAGGCTGCTGCAGAGCTTAAGTTGGAGGGCCACCACCCGATTCTAGAGATAATGATACCTCAGACAGCCCACGTAAATGAGATAAGATTCGTTAAGCAGAAAGCTATACTACCAGCTCTAGAGGACGTTAAGAGAGAGTACGGGGTGGACCTGGAGGTTAAGATAGGTACCATGATCGAGACTGTGAGGGCCTGCCTAACAGCTCGTGAGATAGCTAAGGAGACAGACTTCTTCAGCTTCGGCACTAACGACCTGACTCAAGCCACCTTCAGCTTCAGTAGGGACGATGCTGAGAACAAGTTCCTGCCTCAGTACCTAGAACTTGAGATACTTAAGGACAACCCGTTCGAGACACTAGACGTTTCAGGTGTCGGTAAGCTAGTGGAGATAGCTACTAAGGAGGGTAAGGAGGCCAACCCGAATCTAGAGGTCGGGATCTGCGGTGAGCACGGTGGAGACCCGAAGTCTATCGAGTTCCTACATAAGGCAGGGTTAGACTACGTTAGTGCCTCACCATTCAGGGTAGTCATAGCTAGACTAGCTGCTGCGCAAGCAGCCCTAAAAGAGAAGGTAAGGCTAGATAAGCTAGACTGAAACAGATTTCCTACCTAACCGCCAATTCTTTTCGCTATTTAAGATTCTTAAAGTACTAGTCGAGCAGGGTTCAGGATGAGGGGATTATGCCATGTACTACTACGCATATACTACGTTACTCTAGGACTAACCCTACTCTACGGTGACAAACTAGTTACTACTTACCTTACTCAAGGTGTTTCCGGGTTACTCAAGGTGCTGACCGGCTTAGAGCTTCTAGAGTTCATAGTGTTCGCGGCGGTCTTCATAGATATTGCGAGGGCCCCTGACTGTGATGTGGTCTGTAGCGGGACTGTACTGGGCTATATCGCGCACATACCGGTTAAACCCTTCCTAAGGACTCATCGAGGGTGGTATCACAGTGTTTGGGTAGCTATCTACGTTTCGGTGGTGGTATCAGCAGTGATTACTGTCCTCGCTATGGGGGTTAACATCATATCGAACCACCTAGGATTCGGTTCTGTGCTACCGCTAGTAAAGCTCGCTATTACCGCTTTCTCAGCTTCGTTCCTGTCCTACTTGTTTCACCTAGTTGAGGATAGCCTAACCTTAAGAGGGATTAGATGGTTTGGTGTGAGGACTAGAGGACCTCTACGTACCGGTAGCTCCGATATTGTTGTGGTATCTGCTATAGTACTTACGTCAGCTCTCGCTACTTGGGTAGCCTACTACTTCACCGGGTCGCTAAGTCAGGGAGCTGTACTGGGTTTCCTAGTGCTAGTCCTGGTATTCGCATCCATGCTTGAGATACGGAGATAGTGCTCTATATAGCCTCCTAGGCTATATAATCTATGGGGTTATGGCTTGCCCAGATTTCCAGTTGACTACTCAGACGTAAAACCTTTAGGTAGGACAGGTGAGTCGATTACTGCTGTAGGCCTCGGCACTTGGGGTATAAGGAGTGAGGAGAACGCTAGGAACGCCCTGATCTTCGCTATCGAGCAGGGTCTTAACGTCGTGGACACAGCTGAGATGTATGGTCAGGGGAGAGCTGAGGAGCTTGTAGGTAGAGTAGCTAGAGATGTTGGGAGAGACAGAGTATTCATAGTGACTAAGCTCTACCCGCACAGGTTCAGGGACCCCGAGACAGCGATAAGAGCTGCTGAGAGCAGTCTCAGGAGGTTGGGCACTAGTTACGTGGATTTACTGCTCATACACTGGCCCGATGATCTGGCCCCGATAAGGACTCAGATAAGATCCCTCGAGGCAATAGCTGAGAGGGGGCTTACTAGGTATGTAGGGCTCAGCAACTTCAACGCTCAGCAACTCGCTGAGGCTGTGGGTTACACTTCCAAGCACGACATAGTCGTTAACCAGGTCAAATATAGTGTGATAGATAAGACTGTTGAGAGAGACCTACTTAAGCTATGCTTAAACTACGGCGTGACGTTAATGGCTTACAGCCCGCTGGAGAGGGGTGCCGTCATCAGGGTGAAGCCAGTCAGAGAGATAGCTACTAAGTACGGGAAGACACCGGTACAGATAGCTCTGAACTTCCTCATATCACGCCCGAGGGTTGTAGCAATACCTAAATCTGAGAGCATAGACCACGTAGCTGAGTTTAGAGATAGTCTAGGTTGGAGGTTGAGACCGGAGGATATTGAGGCTCTTGAGAAGTATGGTTGGTGAGGTGTTTCCCTAGGAGTTCCTCAAGAGTCTCACAGTAGTCTTTATAGATCCCCTTGGGTAGAGCTAAACCGGTGGCAAAAAAATGGTGGTAAGATACAGTACGAGCCTGATCCTCGCCCTGTTAGTAGCCCTCTCAGCTGTAGTACCAGCTACCATTGTTGCCGCTGCCCAGCCGGGACAGGATCAGGTAGCTAGGAGTAAGGTGGAAGGCCTTATAAATGCTATATCTAGCATGCTGGAAAACCTCAAGAAGCTCGGTATCGATGTATCGAAAGCCGAATCTCTACTAAGTGAAGCACGGAACGCTCTCAACCAAGGTGACCTAGGTAGAGCTAGGGAGTTAGCACTGCAGGCCCTAATAGAAGCTGGAAGCAAGGCACGTGAGGTAAGACCTCCCACACCAGTAGCTGCTGGTGTGGCGATGGAGCTGGAGACCCTTAAAAAACTAGTTCAGTCTCTGACTGATGAGGAAGCGAAGCAGAAACTCCTGGAGGAACTCCAAAAAGCTGAGGAAGCCCTATCTAGGGGCTCAGTAAACGAGACCGTTAAGATAATCAAGGAAGTACGTGAGGAACTCCGAAAACTGTTGGAGAGAGCTAGGGAGGCTGTTGTAGAGAGAGCGCGTGTAGAGGTGGAGGCTAAAGTAAGGGTGAGAACTGAGAGGGAGTTGGGAGAGTTGATTGCCAAGAGTTTAAGGAACGCGAAGAGCCTGGCTGATATAGGGAGGGCTTTCAATACTTTAAGAAATGCTGAGGTGCTCATGAAGAAGTTCAATATTTCTATGGAAGACCTAGATATGAACCTCACAGAAATATGTCAGCACGTAATGGGCTACCTCCGTAACGAGCTAGGAGAGGATCTAACGGAGATGGAGCAGCACTTCCGTAATGTACCTCCAGGGCTTAATGTCAGCATAAACGCTACTATAAGGTTCATAGACAGACTCACTGATAGACTCCCAGAAGACCTCAAAGACGAGGCAGCAAAGCTGAGGGAAGCTCTCACCAACCTCATGTATTCTCTAGGCAAGGTATATAGGTGTGAGACAGACCTAAGTGACATCAGGTCTAAGATTGAGGAGGTAGTTAATAGTGTAGGTAGCTACGTACTAGCACTGAGAGGTCAGCCCAAACTCAAGCCAACTGAGTTTGCTGCTGCCGTACAGCTCTACGCTACTGCTAGGTGGGCTCTGATGACGGTAGATACGTTACCTAAGATAATTGCCTGCCCTAGACCAGGATCGGAGGTGGAATTCAGGGGCGTCGTACTGGATATAAGGGAAGATGGGTTAGTAGTAGCCTACGGAGTACTGAAAACATTACCACCAGGATTAGCAGCGCCGACCCCTCTAGGGAACCTTAAGTTGAGACCTACAGTTAGGATAGGAATATTCGCGCTCGATCTGAGTCAAGTAGGGAACTTAAACATCTCGATCGGTAACCTAGTTGTCAGCCTAGGTAGGTACCAGGGATACAATGAGGAAATCAGAATGCATGTAATACTCGTCAACAAGATATGGGTAGCTCAGCTAAAGGATATTTTAGCAGATTAACTACCATTTTTCCTTCACTCTCCAAACCGGTATCCGTATTTTTAGGTGTTCACCCCAGCTACTCCATTTTTACCTATCTACTCCCTCCTCAGGACAACAATATCTCTAGAAAAACCCTCCTAGAAGTGCTTAAATCTTAACTTACTACCAGACCTCTAGGTGGTTCGAGTGGGGCTAAAGAAGGGTAAGTACGTATACCTCGAGATCTCCCCAGAGAGGTACGTCAAGGTCAGGGTAATCAAGAATAAAGCTGATGATAGCCCGAAGAAGTATAGAGTAGTTTCCGGTGTAACGAAGCACGTACCAGCAACAGCTACCCTAATGAAGATAGATTCCATTCCTGAGGCAGCTAGGAAGAGCATACTAGAGCAACTAACTACCTAACTACTCTTAGTTCTCTAGATAGTACTCCAGTTATTTCCTCTCCTCAGCTCCTCTGAAACTAATCTACCATACTGACCTCCTCTCCGCACTAAAGAGTGTGGTTTAGCCGCGGACCCGATCTCCAGCCTACCATCCCTACCCCCTACAAGTTCTGGACAACTCGTTGAAGGTTACGGCCAATACTAGACTACTCTAGCCTTTCTCGTCTTGAATGAGAAGATCTACTAAAGCTGACCCTACAAGTTAAAGTAATAAGATCTAGGTAGGGTATTGAGTAGTGGAGCTGGCTACTGTCAGCTAGGTTAAGGGCATTCACTCATGTTATGAGGATGCTAACCATCTCTACCTATAGGAAGGACTTAGTTGCTGTAGCACTCCTCGCTACTTTACCACCGATACTGATAATCGCGTCACTTACTTCCTCGGTTGTCGCTGTTGGTTCTCAGTCTGAGATGCTCTTAGGGTATGCTAGGGGTTTCTCTCTACTAATATCTGACTACCCCCTCTCGACTAGATGTGCTCATGTCGTCTACGGCTACCTTGATGTAGCTCGAGGTAGTATATATCTCCGGGTATCGGCTGTAGGGGTAGAACGTATTGAGGATCTAGCTATATCAACTTACCTAAGTAGTTGAAGGTAGATTCTATGGACATGTTAAGTAAAGAAAAACTTAACTCTATACACACCCAGATGAAAGCATTTATCACTCACTAAAGCATATACAAATGGGGCTATAGGTGACAGAGTTTATGTTTGTTCTTGCGTATACAAGAATAGACGAGATCAATTGGGCTACTGTACCTCGAGAGGTTTGCAGAATTCTTGAAGTTAATGAGTTTCACGAAACTGCTTTTTCGAGAAAGGGAATCGCTGTTTAGGAATATGCGGAGGGTGAAAATTATGAGTATTAAAAATAACATGAGATTCATAGAGTCCACCGACTTCCCAGTAGATGTCGTTAATGAGGCATCTGCTAGCGAGAAACAAGGTGGTGGCCGTCCGCCTCATTGGGAGATGGTGTTCTGGTGGACTCGAAAACCTCTCGCAGGGGCAAGAGCAGTAGTAGCAGGTGCACTTCTACCAGCGGAAACGAGTTCCTCTGACTTCAAGATCTACCTCGGGTTCACCGAGAAAACACCTCATAGAAAAAGACCAAACATATCGCCAAAATGGAGAGAGGTATTCAGTAAAGTCAAACTCCTAGATCCTTTCGCAGGCTTCGGCTCCATACCGCTAGAGGCTGTCAGGCTAGGGATAGGCGAGGTCGTAGCGGTCGAGCTACTGCCTGTAGCGTACATATTTCTGAAGGCTGTTCTCGAGTACCCGAAATGGGCTATCGATAAAGGGGTTACGCAGAAGCTTGTCAAGGATGTGGAGCGCTGGGGTAAATGGATAATCGAGAAGCTGCACGAAGACCCCGACATAAAGGAGCTGTACGACGATGATACAGCAGTCTACATAGGTACATGGGAAGTGAAATGTCCACACTGCGGTAGGTGGACACCACTCATCGGTAACTGGTGGCTAGCCAGAGTATCCAAAGGCGCGAGCGAGGAAAGCGAGGAGGAAGAAGGTACAAAAAGCGGTGAATTCGAGCACCTAGCATGGATGCAACCTGTTAAAACCGGGGACAGCATAGCAATTAAAGTAGTAGACCTTAACAAAGAACTAGGAGTCAAAACTATAAAAGCAAAAGTTAATGCAAGACAAGGTATTGTAGTAGTTGCAGGCCGGAAATACCAAGTACCTCAGAAAAACATAGACGCAAAAAGAGAAACCACAACATGCCTCCACTGCAACAACCCAATACGTAAAGGCATGGAAGACTGGTATGTTAAAGAAGCACTCAGAGACTGGAATCAAAAACTAGAACAATACCTCACTGGACAAATAGACCTACAAACACTCAGAGAAACAGTGAAAGCGAGACTAAGGTTATTAGTCAAAGTAAAGAAAGCTAACAAAGACCTAGAATTCGAACCTGCAACCAGAGAAGACGATGAGAAGCTCTGGAGAGCGCTAGAGAAGCTGAGACAGATATGGGGAGACCCAGACATACCAAGAGAGGGAATCTCTCTTTATAGTGTGAGGTATCTGTTTCCGATTCTCTACGGTATCACTGAGTGGTATAAGCTCTTCAATCCACGCCAACTCCTCACACTAGTCAAACTCGTAAAACTAATCCGCGAAGCAGGAAAACAAATAGAACAAGAAAAACAAAGGGAGGGGTGGAGCAGAGAAGACGCACACAAATACGCAGAAGCAATAACAACATATCTAGCAATAGCACTGTGCAAGTTCGCTGATTATAATTCTATAGTTTCAGGATGGCAGATAACATATTTAATAGCAGCCCATACCCTGGCTATGAGAGGTATAGCGATGATCTGGAATTGGGGAGAATATAATCCGCGATCAAATTACACGGGCACAATAGAAGCCATAATGAGTCGTAATATAATTAATGCATTATCCTATCTTACTGGGGCTCTGACTAACAGTCCCACTGTAGTCAAAGTCCTTCGTGATAATGCTACTGAATTAAGTAGTCTCAGAGATAGATACTTCGACGTCATAGTTACTGATCCGCCCTATAGAGATGATGTACCCTATGCAGAGCTTAGCGATTTTTACTATGTTTGGCTTAAGAGGGCTTTAAGCGATGTTGTTGATGTTGGTGGCCTGCTTATTAGGAGGCCTCGCTTTATTCCAGAGGCTTTCTTCCAGGATGGGGTTGAAATCGAGGTTCAGTGGAGGTATTTCGCAGATAAAGAGGTTAGCGAGAATGAAGGTCGTTCAATAGTATTTAGGGATAAAGTTGATGGGGATAATGTTGGAAGCTTTAAGTACTTCAAGAAGCTTTTAACGAGGTCTTTCCAGGCTATGGCGGAGAGACTAGTTGATGATGGGTTGCTTGTTACGTATTATGCTCATACTAGTCCTGATGCTTGGGAGGCTTTGCTTGAAGCTGGGTGGGGAGGTACTAAGCTAGAGGATGCCGAGCTAAGGGGTGCTAAGCTAAGGATTACATCTGCTCACGCTCTTGTAACTGAGTCTACGCAGCGTGTTACTGCTCGTGGTAAGGCAGGTCTCGATATTAGTATTGTGGCTGTGTGGCGTAAGGGTGTTAATGGACAAGCACTTGCCGATGAAGCATACGCTCAGGTACTTGATAAATGTGTAGACTATGCTGATACACTACGTAAGAAGGGATTTGAGGGTGTTAATCTATTCGTTGGAGTCTTAGGTTGCGTGCTATCCGTATTTACTCAATATGAGAGAGTAGTTGGTGTTAAAAGTACTAGAGAGCTTGTAGAGAAGTATGTATATCCAGCTACTGCCGAGGTTATCGCACGTTCTCTAGGTGGTAGTGAGATGGCTGGGAAGCTCAGTAGCACGTCGTTATTCTATCTCCTAGGTAAAGTCCTTATTGCAAGAAGACCTAGGCAGACTCGGAGGTCGTTCGATAGAAGTACCGCGATTATCCTGGCTATCGGTACTCGTAACGAGGTTAACGCGCTAGAGGGATATAGATTAGTGGAACGTGAAGGCGAAAAGTTCTATCTAATCGAACCTGCATGGGGTCAGCGCGACTTGGTTCAATCTATAAGGTCTACTCTAGAGACGAAGGGTATTAACCTAAGAAGCCCGGAGCCAAGAACAGCTGTAGATATGTTGCATATCCTTGAGTACTACGCTACAACACTACCTAGGAACGAACTTGATGAGAAGGTTAAGGATCTTCGCAGTAGGTATCCAGCGTTCTACGAAGAAGCTCTAACCCTCGTACAAATACTTACACAAATCCTTCCACCCAATGACCCCGAACGTGAACTGGTAGCACACGTTGCTTCAGCCTTAGTACCTGGTGGTGGAACAAGTTTGGATAGGTATTTCGTGAAAGGTGGTAGGTAATGGGGTTCCTTAACTACGTTAGGGTTTGGAAAGATGTGTTCGAGCCTAGACTTGATGAGAAAGCCGCTCCGAGCTTAGGTGGGGTACACCTAGGTAAGGAGGAGACTATCTACACAGATCCTGTAGAGTTCTTCAGAAGAACCTTTATCACAAGCTCTATGGCCAGGATCTTAGATGAGGTTGCTAATGCTCTACTAGGTAGAGGTGGTAACAAGGTAACTATGCTTCTTTCGCTGTTCGGCGGAGGTAAAACGCATACGTTGCTCACGATTTACCATGCTTTCCGTAACCCAGGAGCGTTGCTGCAAGCTAAGACCGAGAGTAAGGAGGTTAGAAAGATTCTGGAGAAACTTGTTGAGGAGTTATCTAAGGTAGCTAGCAATGTAAGGGTAGTTGTGCTGGACGGGTTCTTCACTGAACTTACCCCAAATCCTATTAACCCGCTATCTGTTCCAGGTAGCTACAAAGTTCAGACTATATGGGGTTCCCTAGCTCATCAGCTAGGTCGGTTCGGCGAAGTGAGAGGGAATGACGAGAAGCTGCTTGCTCCTTCAGCTGATGTGCTTCTCAAAGTGCTTGGAGATGAACCTGTGCTGATCCTGATGGATGAGCTTGCTGACTACGTAATCAGGCTCAGATCCTCAGTAGACCCCAATCTCCAGAGATATGCAGAGCAGATTCTAGCTTTCATAGAGCACCTAGCTAAAGCTGTGGAGCTATCGAAACACTCCGTTCTCGTAATCTCATTACCTGTCGAGGAGCGGGGGGCAGAGCTAGTAGTTGAAGAACGCTATAAACCGCAGTTCGATGTGATTACGAGTCTCCACAGATCTTTAAGCAGAGTTTCAGCTGGAAGAATAATACCGGTATCGCCATCGGATATACCGAGCGTTCTCAAGGTAAGGATTTTCGAGTACATAGGCAGTGAAGCAGCTAAAGCTGTTTCCTCCACCCTCACGAAGATATACGATGTGGAAGAGAACAGAGAGTTCTTTGGTAAAGATGCCGCTAAAACAGCTTACAAGGTTGAGGAGACGTATCCGTTCCACCCCTCCTATATCGATACCCTCATACATATCGTGGATAGGCATCCAAGCCTTGAGAAGACAAGGGATGCCATTAGGATAACTAGAAAGGTTATTAGAAAATTAGCTGAGGCGAGTAGCCAAGCTGAGCTAGTTATGCCTTTCCATATCGATGTTGAGGATAGGGAGATAAGAGGTATACTACTTTCCCACGAATTCTACAGAGGATACGAAACCGTAGTAGAGGAAGATATAGTTGAGAGATGTAGGAAGTACGAGAAACCAGAGCTAGTCAAAGCTATAGCTAAGACGGTATTCGTTAAGACCTTGTGCTTGCCGATGCTACAAGGTATCGACAAATATGTCCCGATAAACACGATGTAATAATATCGTCGTTTGAACCTAGTATGACAAGAATGCTTAACCTGCAACCAAAGGACTATCTAGATGCTTTAGAGTGGGCTTCTAAAAATCTTGTCTTCCTGATGAGCGAGGGAGGACGCTACTGGTTTACTCAGATTGCATCGCCTATCCGTATGGTGGAAGTTGAGGCTAAGAGGGTAGAGGATTCTGAGGCAATGAAAAAAGTTGAGGAGTACGCACGAAAGCTTCTAGTCAGCCCGTATGAGGAGGTATTGAGAAAGCGGGGATTAGAGAAAAGGGTGGTTGGAATACCTTTCAGGGTTGATCTTAGTAGAGTTCTAACCGAACCGAAACCCGTAGACCACGATACCAGAAACTATATACTAGTAGCTATCCTTAAACCTGTTCGCGAGGATGAAATAGAGAGAATAATCTACGAAACTCCAGAAGGTAGGCAGAGGAGATATGCCAACACTGTGTACTTAATATATCCGAGGGACTACAGCTATGTTCTACAGATGCTTGGTTTTGCAAAACTGTTAATTGCTTGTGAAAAAGTGCAGCAAGAGCTCGATTTAATCTACAGAGATGAAGAAGTTAGGGATGTGATGAAGAGGAAGCTGGAGAAGTACTGTAGAGGGATAGAAGGGGTAGAAGGTTCACTTCTCAAAAACATACTTATAGGTTTAAACATTGTTGCGTATCCACGACACAAAGAACACAGGAATACGTATGAAATTGTGGATGTGCCTGGTGAAGCAGGTAGCATTATAATTGAAAGAGCTGTACGAGCTCTGAAGAATGCTAGACCACCAAAATTATACGATGAAGAGCTGGACTTTGATTTTCTCGATCTTTTACTATCTAGGATTGGTATTAGCTTATCTGAAGGGGATTCATCAAAGTATGTTTCAGAAGTTATTGACTACTTCTACTCCAATCCTGAGCTACCTATGATCAAAGAGCAAATCATTAAAGACGCTTTGCTACAAGGTATAAAGCAGCTCAGGATCGGGGTTAAGAGACAGGGTAAGGTATTCTTCAAGAAGATATACGAGTGCAGATCTGTGCAAGAATGTACTCCACCAACTGTAAGAGAAGCAGAGCTTCCTCCAACATTAGATGATAGCGATCTGATACTACCTTGGAGAATAGCTCTTCAGGAACAGCTCGATGGATTAAAGGAGGTTAAAGAGGAGAAGGTACCGGGAGGAATAAGGAGAATATGGTATGCATTCTACATCGATGGAAAGCTTATACCCGTAGCCAAGGCTGTAAATGAGTTTGACCTCGATACACTGCGTGATCAACCTCTGGTCAAGGTTACGGAGTTTCTAGAGGAGGGTGTAGACATTAAACTGGATAGGTATGAGGTAGAGGTTATGCCAGGTGAGGAGGTAGCAATAACGGTGTTTGTAGAAAGACTCGGCGAGTTCAAAGGTACGGTAATGCTCGAGGTCACTGACGGTAAACTGAGCTTCTATACGCTTAGTATCGGTGCTGGACAACCAACAGCTAAGCTAGAGTGGAGGATAAAGGCCCCGCAGGAGCCGGGTACCTACAACTACGAGCTACAAGTATTAGACACTGAAAAGAAGGTGTTGAGAAGTACCTCTATCACCGTCATAGTTAAGCCCGTAGGTATTGAGGTATCCAAGGGTGTTCCACCAAAAGGAACCAAACTCTCGATGATAGAAATCGAGGTTCAGAGTTTCGACTTCAAACCACTTAGAATAATAGATGCTAAGCTCGGTTCAGTATGTGGAGTAGAGAGTGCTGAGCTTGAGCTAAAAGCTAAGCTAGCTGATATGGAGCCGAGAATAACCTTAAGGCTCGATAACGTGACATTAGACGACGTGAAGACCATATTCTCCTCTATTGCGCAGAGATACGGTATAGCGTTGCAGCAGATTAGGTACAAGATAGTATTGAAGCCTCGTAGCAGAGAATACGTCGAAGCACCGGAGTTCACTGAAAACGAGAAGAATGTGATTGAGAGCTGTATGCGATACTATGAATTCAGAGGGTCGTGAATATGAGCGAGAGTGAGAAGTACCTAATTATACGGTTCTCAACTAGGAGAGCTGGAAGCCGTAGAAAATCCGTGGAGATAGCTCACTTCTATACAGCAACGGGTGTCAAAGTTTTTCAAGCGCGTTGCGAACCCGAGGTTATTTCCAGCTTTCTCGAAAGGATAGGATGGAATGTGAAGCGAAGTAGTTCAGGCAAAACAATGTATCTGGAGGGAGCACAAGCCGAGGACCTCTTCAGAAAACTTGTTATCCTAGCCGGTTGCAGACAGTGCTCCAGAGTCTCCTCAAAAATACTGAGTATTGCTGATGCGATAGTGGACCTAGGAGAGATCGAAACGTTTTTCTGGTATAACAAGATGGTTGAAGAATATGAGAGAAAAGGGTTCTGGGGGGTATGTAGGGTTGCAAAAGCCTTCAAAGTTCTCTACAGAATTGATTAACGATCAGGCTCTTGTTCTGCTTAGCAGAGTTTTCGATGCGTTCTCCCTACACCCGTTCTTCTATATCTTAAATCTGAACATGAAGACCGGGGCAGATCCACCAGCACTACCTTTCGCTCATCAGGTGGAGTTACTCTTCAGGTTAGCGTTTCGAAAACCTGTGAGGGCTCTGATCGCTGATGAGATAGGGCTCGGCAAAACCATTGAGGCGATACTTACGGTAAAGATGCTCGAGGAGCGGGACGGCGTAAAAAGAGTGTTGCTACTCGTGCCGAGGATACTGGTGGAGCAATGGAGATCAGAGCTTAACAGGTTTGGGATTCGTGCTGAAGTTATAGAGAGAAACAATATTTCTGTACTTGAAGAACAAGGTTTTCCTGCTGGATGGTATATAGCTTCTATCGATCTCGTGAAGAGGGAAGAGTATAGGCCTAGAGTTACCAGCGTAAATTGGGATGTTGTTGTAGTGGATGAAGCTCATAGAGTAGGGAAGATCAGATCTGGTCAACGAAGCGTTACCCAGAGATACGAGCTGGTAGAGAAGATCGCAAGCAACGCTAGGCGAAACATTATTTTGCTATCTGCTACACCTCACAGAGGACACGTAACTGACTACATCTCTAGGCTGAAGCTTCTTGACCCCTACCTTGTTGATGAAAGCGGGCTAGACAACGACGAATTCTACAGACTCACACGCAACGCAGTTGTATTCCGCAGAACGAAAATGGATGTGAACCAAGTTTACGAAAGGAAAGAGGTGTTCAAGAAGGCGAGGTTTGTAGCGAGGGTTATAGACGCTACAGAGGATGAGAAAAGGTTCAACGAGCGTTTGTTCGAGTTCCTCAGAAGTAAGTTGGTGGATTACTATGAACGGGTTGGGGAGGAGCCCAAGGCTCTTTCACTACTACTTGCAACTGTAGCTAAGAGAGCTTCATCAAGTCCCTACGCCGCTATGGTTACGCTTGAGAGGATGTTGCGCGCAAGATCTCTGGTAGTTGAAGGGAAAGCAGCTACCCTAGACGAAGCTCGTAAGCTTGACAAAGAAGCTGAAAGCATAATACAGGCATACTTCGGGCTAGGCTTCGAAGACTACGGCGAAGCAGAGGAAGAAACTGCTGAACCAGACGAAGTTTTGAACAAATTCGTAGGCAAGTTTGTAGAGAGGTGCGGTGCTCTTCTCGAAGAGCGGGATAGAAAGGTGCTAAAGGAGCTTCTCGATCTCGCGAAAACCATAGTTGAACGGAAAGATAGTAGGCTGAAAGGTGTTCTCAAGCTTATTCAAGAGCATATCAATAACGGCGACAAGGTTGTCGTGTTTACAGAGTACAAAGATACTGCTAAATATATTTACAACAGGTTGAAGGAGGAGCTTCCAGAAATATTCAATACTACAGCTCTCGTCACTTCCGAAGGAATAGTTATCCGGGGTCTGAAGTTCGAGCTAAGGCAAGGTATCGAGGATCTGAAGCGGTATCTAAGGCTTGGGCAGATAAAGCTGGTGATTTCAACAGATGTTGCTTCGGAAGGGTTGAATCTGCAGGCTGCGAACATTCTTATAAACTATGAGCCTTCCTGGAGCCCGGTGAAGGTAGAACAACGCTTGGGTAGGGTATGGAGGCTTGGTCAGGAGAGGGATGTTGTAAGCTATACGCTGTTCTTGGCGGTGCAGAGTGATAGAGATGTTCTTGATGTGCTGTACAAGAAGTTACTGGCGTGGGGTCGCTCACTCCAGGAGTCGAGGGTAGCTATAGGAGAGGAAGTATTGATAGACATGATGTCTGAGGAAGGGTCTATCACGATCCCTGTTGAGGAAGCTAAAGGAGTGCCGAAGTACAGCGAATACAAGGCGTTGTTAACGTATATACAAAAAGGTAGGGATGGGCTAGAGGAATACATTCAAAGCATTATAAGCGCTCTCGTCTCCCTGAGGAAGAACCTAGAGAAAGTTGGGCTAGCCAGAAGAGATGTGGTGGCGAGAATCGAGAGACTTCTTAGCGAAACTTTGGGCGATTTTCGTGGAGATGAGGTTGTTAATACGTTCAAAGAGTTAGTTCTGCTCGTAGCTAGGCTGAAATGGCTTAACGCTGAAGTTCGTGGGAACAAGGTGTATATCGAAACAGAGAGGTTAGGCGATATACACGAATTCTATAAGGCTATCGCATCGTATCTTCGAAGTAGCGGAGGTGTAGAGAAGCCTGTCTACGTGGTATCATCTGCTTCTATAGAAGGTTTGAAGGAATTACATCTATTCAAACTCACAGTACTGTTTAAAGATAAGCCGGTGTACTCCGAAACTGTTGGCGTAGGTATTAAAAATTCATCGATTGTACTGATTAGGGGTAGAAAGCTTCTCGACATAATTGTTAAGGCGTTGCAACCAAACCATGTTTTGTCGAGTGCAGAGGAATACTACATACCAGATAAAGTTCTGCAAAACTTGAAGTTAAGGACTAAGGGCGTTATGGACAACATTGTTGAAAGGTCAGTAGACGAGATAATCAAGTACATAACGGAGCTCGAGAAAAAGAGGTTTGCATTTAAACACGAGTACTGGGAACCCGAGAACAAAGGTCTGTATGGATACGACTCGAAGTACCTTGGAGCAATTATTTTCACATTATCTACACCATCCGTAACCACCGAGGCGCGCATTCCTTCCCCGATCGAGATCAAGAAGGTTGAGGAGGAGGCGATGAGGATATCGATGGAGTACGAGAAGAACCGTGGAAGGGTACCCAAGAATGTTAGTATGGAGGAGCATTTCGATATCTTGAGTTGGGATCCTTCTGTAGGCGAGTTCCGGTATATAGAGGTTAAGGGTAGGTCGGGTATGGATCTCGAGGTAGAGCTTACTGAGCCGGAGTTCAGAGTAGCTGAAGAGAAGGGTGAGAAGTACTGGCTCTACATAGTCTATGGCATCGGGACAGAGCAGCCGAGGTTACTAGCTATTCGCAACCCTGTTAAAAACATGAGGTGGGAGGAACTAAGCATCAAGAGATACAGATTGAAACCGAAATAGGTGTACACAGTGAAGCCGCAGTTCGTTTTTACCAAGGGTACGCTAACCATAGAGGTATACGGCGGGATAGGGGAGATAGGTGGAAACTGCATAGTTATCAAGGATAGGGATAGGAAGATAGTTTTCGACAACGGTGTCAGGTTCCAAGTACTCAAAAAATACTATAGTGGGAAGAATACATCCTTTGGGTATTAATGAGTTAAGAAGTGTTAGAGCAATTCCACCACTAAGCGTATTTGAAGATATTGACGCGCTCTACATATCCCATTTTCATCTAGATCACCTGGGGTTACTTGGAGCCCTTCCTCCTGGAACCAAGGTTTATGTTCCAACTATCAGCATGCTAAAAGTCATTGAAGAATGGTATAGGGCAAGTCCTACCTGGATGGCAGAACTGCCGCATAAGCTACATACAGAAGTCATTGAGTTGAAACCTTACCGAGAGGACGAGCTTGGGGTAATCCCGATACCTGTTAGTCATAGTGCCTACCCTGCCGATTCCTTTATCTACCGAGGACACAATTCTATAGTTTTTTATAGTGGTGACCTAAGAGTTGATGGACTATTAGGACCCAGAATCAATACATTAGAAAACATAGAGAAGGTTGTCGGTTCAGAAGGTATTGATATTGGTTTATTAGAAGGAACGAACATAGGTGAAGTAGAGACACCTGTAGGTTCTGATGAATTTAGAATCATGGTGAATAAAGTTCTAATGAGCAACAAGCTAGTTATAGTCTCAATCGATCCCGTAGATTTCGAGATGTTCACGACAGTAACAGAACTTGCTTCGCTTAGTAGTAGAACAATAGTTATAGCATCTCCTAGATTAGTCGACGTTCTTCCACAATGGCATAATAGCATGTTAAGTACAGATACCGAAAAGTTAGCAGTAGCTTCCGAGATAGAGAAACCAGCATTAATACCAGTAAACTATGTCAGCTTGAAGCAAGACGTATTGAAAGACCCAGATAATTTTCTACTGATACAAGAACCCATAGGATTCCTAGAAATGCTTAGACGAATGAAAACCTGGGGAGAGAAACTACAGACAGAAGCAATCTCTATCCTGACTATGCCAGAGCCTTTAGAGTCTGAAGCAGAAATCGAGGAGAAGGTTCTAACATACTGGCTAAACATTTTAGGAGTACACATCTACAGAATCAGGATATCGGGACACTACTACCCACACGAACTAAGAAACCTACTAGAAGTAGTAAAACCGAGAAAACTAATACCAATACATACCAAGCATCCAAGTCTAGTACTAAGACTAGCTAAACAGGTAAAATAGACCCATTCCTCCTCAAACAAAGTACGACATAGAGAAACTCATCTTCAATAGCTATACCCAAACTAATCTATTCTTTTCCTATTAGAACACTCACAGCATAGATCTTTAATTATCTTAAGAATGTTCTAATAATCTCATCCCATCTTATCACCATAAAATTTTAAAAACTCTAGGGTCTCTCAGGGGAATATCCGGAACCCGCTTGAAGCTACTGAGAAAACCACTCGCGGTACTAGCTATTCTTAGCTCTACCTACATTACCTACACGATCCTTTACAGTGCTGGGGGACTACTTTACCGGTTTAGCTTAGATGACTACCTAACCATATCCTTAATCTCAGTAGCTATCTATGGCTGGTACGCAATAGTTGGTGATAGTCCCACAAGGTCGTTACCTCTCATTCTGCTAGTTGCGGTGGCTATCATAACACTTACTGGTAATCCCCTGGGGGAGTCCTAGCTCCATATTTACGCAGTACCCGTAGTACTTGCCTTACTACTACCTAACTTAAGGTCTAGATCTCCTAGCTATTACGTAGCTATCTCCCTACTACTTCCGATATCTGTTGGAGCTCTCTTCACAGCTACAGTACTACCTACCATAACGCACAGAATCCTTAGCTACCTATCTTTCGTAGCTACCATAACCATAGGATCTCTGGGCTCGCGTGGGGGTTTCCGAGAATGTATGCTACACCAGCTATAGCCATATCTTTAGCTACCTGCTTAGCTGTAGTGTTTAGTACTGCTGTTGGTTCTAACCCTGTAACCTATTACTGGAGATATGGTGAGGAGGAGGTCACAGCAGTCGGGGACATAGTTAAGCTATCGAAAGATGGTCTATGCGGGGACGCTAAGATATACTACCCGGCAAGCCACGTTGCGGAGGTAGACACGGCATGCGGGCTCAGACCACTTAGGGGGTCTGGAACAGGTAGACCTACAGTTCTCTACCGGGATAGCCTTAGGTTAGGCTACGTCATATCCCCTATAAACATGTTTAAAGTAGCTAATCCGGAGGGAGTATTGCGGAGCAGGGACCTGGTTCACTCTAGTGTTACGGTATGCGTAGTAAGGTGATTTTAGATGAGTATCCTCATATTAAGGAACCTGAGTAAGTCTATCGGTAGCGAGCAGATTCTAGCGGATGTATCACTGGAGTTGAGGCCGGGAGAGGTTCTAGTGGTTAAGGGAAGGAGTGGTGTCGGTAAGACGACTCTAGCTAAGATAGCGGCCCTACTACTTCCAGATAGAGGCTATGTGGGGTTTTAGGCTATGACGTCATGTCACTGAGAGACGCTAGATCCAGCCTGAGGCTTAGGTACATAGGCTACGTAGACCAGGAGTTCACTCTCCTACCGGAGCTAACTGTGTATGTGAACGTGGAGCTACCTCTGCTCCTCATGGGTGTCCCCAAGAAGGAGAGATTAGAGAGAGTTTCACTGTACTTAGAACTTCTAGGTCTAAGCCGCCTCAGCTCTAGATATCCAGATGAGTTGAGTGGTGGTAAGAGGCAGAGAGTAGCTATAGCAAGAGCTTTAGTTAAGGAGCATAAGCTACTAGTAGCAGACGAACCCTTCTCAAACCTAGATGAAGCGACTACGTCTACCGTTATAGACGTACTCAAACATCAGATCAGTAGGCTGGGCATGTCCGCACTCATAGTTACAACAGACCTAAACGCGAATTACGGTATAGGAGAGACAGTAACCCTAAACATGGTGTGTTGATGGCTACCCGTTCGTAAATTAGCTAGCTTATAGACCAACCATCGACTCCACTAAAGTCGTAGAAAGTATGGAGAGGTCTGCTATGAGATGGTCTCCTCGGGGAGGTGGAGCTCCACCAACGATCCACGAGGGACTCCTACAATATTTCTGGTAGCTGAAAGCTTCGTCTTTTCAGTAAGAGAAGGTCAGAATGACTAACTTAGAAGGAGTTGATACTTTATGTTACTAATTATGAACTCGAACTAGGATGTTAATTTATTAGCTATTAATATACAGTAATTTGAGGTATCTGAAAGTGTTTCATGAGTTGATTAGGAAAAGCATAGAAATAGAGGAAAATGCTGTGAATTCTTATCTACATGCTATCCGCATACTCAGGCTTCAAGGAGTTGAAATGGTGGATTTAGAGAAAGTTATTAAGAAGGTTGCTATAGAGACCTTAATCCACAGGGAGCTGGTAAAAGCTTTGCTTAGAGCTTACGAAGAATCCCTCAAAAAGGAAAGCGAGGTAATGAAGGAAATAGAGGAATTAAAGCCGTCTGCTAGGGAGAAGATGATCATAGTGAAACTACTCAAGGATCATCTAGCCATAGAAAGTGAGATGATTAGTATCTATAGGAAGCTTGCTCAGGAACTGCAGTACCCTGTACTAAGAGAGCTAGCCGAATCTCTAGCTAGAAACGAGGAAGAACACCACAGAGTACTTACGTCACTAATAGAAAAATACGAAAAATAAGGAAACATTTTTAGATAAACAATATTATCAGTTTTTCTATGAAACCTCTAGGGGAGTACTCCGGCTTCAAGCTATTAAGCCTTTCCAGGTCTCTACATTAGAGTAATATAGGTTCATTAGTTATCACTCACAATATTTATTAAGAACCGATATCTTCTACTTTAAAACGATACTTCCGAGTGCTTTAGAGAGTCTTTAGGATTCCTCTAGCTGCTAATATGCCGGTTACTGCTGCTCCGTTTATCCCTCTAGAGAGTCCGACACCGTCGCCTGCTACGAAGATTCCCTCGATGTTAGTCTGCATCGAGTCATCTACTACCGCTCTAACACTATAAAATTTTATCTCTGGGGCGTAGACCAGGTTTTGGGGTGAGGCAAGTCCTGGGAGGACGTCGTCTAACCTGTCTATAGCTTCAACGACGTCCTTAACGACCCTGTAGGGTAGGGCCATACCTATATCGCCCGGTGTTACGTCCTTCAGGGTGGGCTCGACAGAGCTCCTATCTATCCTAGACCACGTACTTCTCCTACCGGAGACTAGATCGCCCAGCCTCTGGATCAGAGGCTTACCACCACCGAGTTTCGTAGCTGTCATAGCTATCTGCCTCCCATATTCGACCGTGTCCTCTAAGGGGTCGGTGAGCTGTACTGTGACTAGTAGAGCTAGGTTCGTGTTCCTGGATTTTATGTCCCGGTAGGACATCCCGTTAACTGCTACGTAGCCGTTGTATCTCTCTGCTACGACGAAGCCTCTCGGGTTAACGCAGAACGTCCTCACCTTATCGTCGTACGTCTTAGTGTACATTATTATCTTCGGGTCGTCTATCACTGACACTAGAGGTTCCATGACGTAGTCAGGGACCTCCAGCCTCACACCTACATCTAGGGGCCCTGGGACCGTGTGGATCCCGAGCTTCTTAGATATCTCAGAGAACCAAGCTGCCCCGGCTCTCCCAGGTGCTAGTAGTACTCTACTAGCCTCTATAGATCCTGAGCTTGTAACTAGCTTGAAGCCGCTTCCAGAGCGGGCTAGGTCTTCTACGTACGTATTTGTCAAGAGCTTAACCCCCTCACTAAGTAAGTAGTTGACCAGGTTCTCGGTGAGCTTTATGCTCCCCTCCGTCCCGAGCCTCCTCTGGGGTGGCGATATGAGCTTAGCCCCGGCCTTCGCGGCTTTCCTCTCCCACTCTTTGACTAGCTCTGGATTAGGAATCCTGAGGCTGTCCTCCCCTGCCCCGAACTTCACCAGTATACTGTCGAAGTACTTTATTACATCTTCAGCTCTACTGTAGCTCTTCAGTAAGACGGCTAGGTCTCCACCAACTAGTGGGTGTAGGTTTATAGCACCACTACTGAAGAGCCCGGCACCACCAACTCCGTGAAGCATGTGGCACGGTCTACACCCAGCACACGATATTCCTAGCTCTCTAGATATGTGTGCCTTGAGTAGCGGGCAGTACCTCTTCCTCACATCCCTACCGGCATCTATTAAGGCTATGTTCTTCAGTCCATGCTCTACGAGCTCGTATGCTGCGAAGAGGCCTGCTGGGCCTGCCCCGACTATAGCTACGTCGAACCTACTCATTCCAGCTCACCCAGGTAGACCGTGTCCTCTACTTCCTCACCGGTCCCCAACATTATTACCGGGACCTTCAAAGCTGCCTCCACCTCATCGATCCACTTCCTAACCCTACCGGGTAGTTTCGCTGGGTCTCTGACCCCCTTAACTTCTGGGAACACTACGTCTAACTTGGTTATAGCAATCGCGGTAGCAGAGTTCAGCATCACGGCCCTCTTAGCTAGTTCGATGTCGAATGGTGCGACCCTCCTAGGCCTCCCGGTCACGGTTCCGTACTCCACCCACCCAAGCCTCACTGCCTCATCTACTGGGAGCTCCCCTCTGAGCGGTCCAGGACCTACCCTAGTCACATACGACTTGAAAACCACTACTACGTCTCCCACCATTTTAGGTCCTATACCCACCTCCGATAGGAAGGCTGATGCTGTGGTATCCCTACTAGTTACGTAAGGGTATGTTCCGTGATAGAGGCTTAGGAACGTTCCCTGAGTCCCTTCAATGAGTACGTCACGGCCCTCACTCAGATACGTGTTTGCCTTCTCTGAGACGTCGCAGATGATATTCCTAAGGGTCTCCACGTCCCTCGCTAGTCTAAGTACCCTCCTAACCCTGTCAACCATGGCCTCACCAACACCCTGTAATGTCGAGCCGACGGTCTTAGCTAGGTGATCGGAGGACCTCTCACGCTCTACGTGGTGATCCTCTATTATGCCGGCCATACCGTCCACGCAGATCCTCCCCGCACTCCCGGTTTCCTCTATCTCCCTTAGAAGCAGGTCGACCTTCACTAAAGCACCTGCAGCTATACCGAGCTCGATACCTGGGTTAACAAATGCTGACGGGACTGACCTCAACTTCCATGTTCTACCCCTATAGACAACTGTGTGGCCGGCGTTGATAGCTCCGCCGCGGATAGCTAGGGAGAACTTCTTTTTGAGGGCTAGGTAGGCAACTACCTTACCCTTCCCCTCATCACCGAAGAACCCGCCAACCACTACGGTTGCTGGCAGTATCCCACCTAACCCTTAAACCACAGAATATAAAAGCACGTCCGGGGTCTGCACCCACTATGTTCCCGGTGAGGAGCTCCCCTACCTGGCCTGTCTCCTCCTGCGAACTGAGATTCCGATAAGTATTTTCTCGCTCTCAAACACCCTTACGACAGCTAGCACAGTAATAAGAGTTACCGCGGTAGCTATCCCCGTAGCTTGCAGGGCTATAGCTCTATCCCCAAGGACGGAGGAAGCGAAGATAGCTAGTGGGAGACCGTAAACGGACAACCCTAGAAGTGAGGAGAAGGAGCTCAGCGGGACACCGATGAACTGAGCTGCTAGTAGGCTAACGTATAGAGCAGCACCTATAGGACCGGCTACGGCACCAGCAACCCGCGTATCACTCGACATAGACCCTATCAACAACCCTAGAGATCCTGAGAACATGAGCATTAGTCCGAGGGATATTGAGAGCAGTATGATGCCCTCGCTCCCGAGGAACTGCATAAGATCCCAGAGAGAACCAGTCACGACCTGCGACCCCTCAACAGATGTGGGTGTGCTTACCGATGCGAATATGAATGAGAATCCTGCGAAGTATGCTACAACCATGATCACCGACAAAACTACCGCACCCACCACCTTAGCTACAGCTATGGCCTTCCTACTGATAGGTAGTGTAAGAAGCATCTCGAAGGCCTTCTCCTCCTTCTCCGTAGCGACGGACTGAGCACTATACATCAACGCAAGCATCCCGAGGATCCCGACCATGTAGGCAAGCATCATAGTCGAGATCAGCAGGGATGAGAGTACGTTGACGTCTACGACCTTCCCACCCGCCCTAGCCTCTACTCTAGGGATGAATGTTCTAGATATCTCAGATAGGTTAACCCCCTCCTCCATTGCTACCAGGACCTTACCTAGCTCCTCCAACACTTTCACCACGGAGAAGACTATCTGGTATCTCGATGTCTGAAGTAACGATACTCTGTCTATTACTGTATAGCCATATACGTACAGTGTCTTGTTTCTAAGTAAGGATTCGCCGAACCCGGCTGGGATAAGTAAGACTGCTGGGAACTTACTCAGCCCCTCCTCAACAGTAGGTACCGTAACTAACCTACCCTTGAGGGTCGAGTTAGCTGCTTGTAGTAGCCACTGAGTAACGATGTTCATGTCCTCACTAACTACACCTACATACGACTCCACAGCCTCCTTAGTCACCTGCTCAGTAGCTACCCCAATGACCCTCCCCAACACACCGAAGTAAACTACTAGAAACACTAACCCAGCTATGAAGGCGGGACTCTTCAGTACGACCATGACCTCCTTCTTAACGAGAGCGGTGAAAACCATCTGGCTCACCCACCTACAGCCCTCACAAACACCTCCTCTAGATTCCTCGCCGAGTACCTGGCCTTGAGCTCCTCGGGGACGCCCTCAACCACGAGCTTCCCTCTATAGATTATGCCGACCCTATCGCAGAGGTACTCTACCTCCAGCATGTTATGGCTACTCAGAAGCACTGTTACTCCGTACCTACGCGCGTAGTCCCTCACTAGGTTCCGAACCCTCAGGCTACGCTCAACGTCTAGACCGCTAGTAGGCTCATCAAATATGAGTAGCTTAGGTCTCGAAGCTAGTACGACTGAGAGTGCAAGTAATCTCTTCATACCCTTACTATAGCCTCTCACAGGCCTCTTAATATCTGACCCTAGGTCAGCTATTTTTACGGCCTCCTCAACAGCCTCCTCAAGTCTACTCCCCCTGAACCTAGCCCCCAAGAAGAACCTCACGAAGTCAATGCCTGTAAGATCCCTATACGCACCTGCCTCCTCAGGAAGGTAGGCAATCAGCTCACGAACCTTAATAGCATCTGAAACAACGTCGAGCCCGAACACCCTTACAGAGCCTCCGGAAGGTTTCAGTAGGGTAGCTATGATCCGCAAGGTAGTTGTCTTACCACTACCGTTAGGTCCCACTAAGCCGTATATCTCCCCTGCTACCACCCTAAACGAAAGCCCGTCAACACCTCTAACACCACCTGGATATACCTTAACCAAATCACGTACATCTATAGCTATACTCGAACTCAAAATATCTCATCCCATAACCACAACCGAAAAGTACATTAAAATGTTCATTTCTCTCTTTAGTATATGAGTACCAGAACAACTTCCCTAATCCCTGCGTTATATTGGTTCCGTAAATAGATAAAATTGGTGTTAGCAGTGTCAAGTAGTGACACATCACTAGATACGCAGAAAAAACGTGGAACACATGAAGAGGTTGTCCGTGTATCTACCGGGGTCAGGGAGCTTGATGAAGCAACTGAAGGAGGTATCCCAAGGGGCTCATGGGTCGTGGTCACCGGGGAGCCTGGTACTGGGAAATCCATACTATGCATGCACTTCGCCTGGGCTGGCCTGAAGGCTAGGGACCCTGTTGTCTATGTGACGACTGAGGCTGAGTTCAGGGATGTTATCAGGCAGGCTAGGCAGTTCGGTATGGACTTCGAGTCTTACTCGATTTTCGATATCTCAAGTTCTAGAGAGCCTGGGGAAACCCCGCAGATAGTGGTCATAGATATCTTCGGGCTACTCAAAGTTGCTAGGCAGATGAGTGAGGAGCAGGGTGAGGCGGGTGGTAGGAGGTTTGCTATCCTGGATATCCAGACCTTAGTAGCTGCCATAAGAGAGTCCTATAGGATCCTTGGGGTGCTCAGGGAGGGTGGTAAGGGTGTGACCAGACATGTGAGGCTGGTGATAGACTCCCTAAGTGCTTTCTGGGCGGATAAGCCTGCTATGGCTAGGAAGTACAGTTATGAGCTTAAGGTAGCTATCCATAGGGAGAATGTGACTGCTTACTTAGTGTCTCAGTACGCAATGACCACTAAGAGTACCTTCGGCTTCGGACTCGAACACATAGCAGACGGGGTCTTCCATCTGTGGATGGAGGACGTGGAGAGAGTAGGGGAGGTTAGAAGATACCTAATAATAAAGAAGCTCAGAATGACTAACCACTATAGGAAAGCCTTTAAAGTGGAGATAGTGCCGGGGCAGGGGATAAAGCTACTCGCAGTAGAGGATCGGGGTTGAGAATCACTCATTATCGATAGCCCAACCCCATCCTCGACAAAGAGAATCTGTTTATGAGCTCCTACTACACCCCTACTTAAGCTCAGGGATCTTAGTGGGTGTTTTAACTTGGTGTTGGTTAAGGTACTTGTGGTGTAGATATGGGTAAGGATGACGGGTTCAAACTCTACGTACATGCTTACTGCCCATCTAGCTACAGAGTCGTTAAGCACCTTATTGATAGAGGTTTGATTGGAGAGCTCGAGATACTTCCTCTAAATCCCGATAGCAATATCCTCCTAACTACTCCCACTCCCTCCGTTCCCGCTCTTTCGGTAGGTAATCAAATAGTTGCTGTGGATCCTTTAGAACCGCTCTTCGTCGAGAACTTAATTACTGGTAACTCCATCAGGGAGTTCGTTCCGTTTAGTGATGTTGAGATAGTTGAGAGGTTCGTTAGTTCTGTTAAAGCCAGTAGCTACCTAATGACCTACCTAGCTCTGGGTGGGCTGAGTATTGAGAGCCTTCTCTCCACTAGTTTCCCGGAGGTTGCTGCGAGAGTATACTTCTCGGGGCTTAGCGGAAGTTATGTGAGGGAAGTCATATTAGCAGGTAGGGACAGGGTCGTAGAAGCTATAGCAGGTAGCTATGCCAGGTCCGTAGCCTACAGCTATGTCCGCGATGTCATGGTATCCATCGGGTCAGCACCTAAGGATATCCTAGACATTAAATACCTTAAGCTGTGGCTTACTGCGAAGCTATCTCAAGGTATGGCCTTCACACCTCTCGCAGAGGAACACCTAAAACAAGCTGAGGTCAGGTTGAGGGATGTCCTCACATACCTTCACGAAAGGCATGACGTTTTAGTAGGTTACTTCGAGAGATATCTCAGTGAGCTCCACTCAGATCCGGAGGTACATAGGCTACTCACCAAAGGAAATAAAGTAGCTAGGTAGCGCATCACATTTATTTTACGTTGATTACTTGCTGGTGTGGTGTATGAGATGTATAGAACTGGATTAGCATACGTCTTCAGAGTACCTGAAGATGAGGAGCTGATCTCATACCTAACTAACTTCGCTAGGAGGAAAGGTGTGAAGGTCGGGGTAATCAACGGTATAGGTGCGTTGAAGAGCTGTACCCTAGGCTTCTACGACCCGAAAAAAGAGAGCTACGAATACATCAAGATAGATGAGGAGGTTGAGCTGACGAACCTCTCCGGGAACATAAGCATAAAGGAGGGAGATCCCTTCGTTCACGTCCATGCTATAGTAGGTAAGAGAGATGGGACTACCTACTCAGGCCACCTCTTCGAGGCAAGGGTCTTCGTAGCTGAGGTAGTTGTATTAGAACTGGTGGAAGGTCCTGAACTAGTGAGAGAGAAGGTTGGGGGTCTCTGGCTCTGGAGACCGGTAGAGCAGTTACGTTAGCTACTGGAGGTTAATGGTGAGATCGACCTCTCTCCGCACTAAAACGTTTTTCGGATGTAAGGATATCGATGTAGTATGTAGTAACTGACGAGAGTACTTATTAGGTTGTTTAACGCTTTATGTTGGGGTCTATACGAAGAGAGCTCAGAGCACGATCCTGACGGAGGTACTCATGGCTAGCGCTGCCCTCATAGTAGGGCTCTCGATACTAGCTTACTTCATGAGTTTCTCATCGAGTTACTCACAGCAGGTGGAACTATACAACTTAATCAACTATGAGGCAGTTAATCAGGTAGTTAGGCTCGTAGCCTACGATGATGTTAGTAATGTTGTGTGGCTCCTACTTCGGAGGCTAGACTCAACACCTCGGAATTTCTTCATACTTATTAGAGCTGGCGATGTCTTCCTGGACTGTGGGAAGGTCTACGTCTACAACGAGACTAGGGACAGTAATGGAATCCTCTGCGATGAGTCTGGAGATTGTTCGATTTCCTGTGTTTATGGACCGAGGAGTGTGCGGGCTGGTGACGTGATAGTTTCGACTAAGGACGGCTTCATACCCTTACCAGACTACCTAAGGACTACAATTTCTGGGTCCATCAGCTTGATTAGGATTCCGTACTCGGTGAGTGGTCGGAGTCAGAACATCATCCTGAAGGTTGACTTGGGATCGGAGAGTGAGGAACTTGAGAGCCTGGAGGTATTCCTCTGTCTAGACTATGGTGGGAGGTTCTACGTGGTTAGGATATATGAGGTAGGTCTTAGATGAGGTCTAGACGCGGTATATCGAACATGATGGTTGCTACTCTAGTCTTTACAGCACTAGCACTTACGCTCCCAACTGTACTTTTTTATACGTATGTGAGCAAGGTAACGAACGAGATTGAGGCAATTAGCTACCTAGAAGTTGAGGAGAGAGTTAAGTATGTTGATATGAATGTGACTGCCCTAATAGATGGAGCAGGTAATCTCTACGTAGTTGTCTTCAATAGAGGGGGTAGGCAAGTTGATATCGAGAAGATGCTAGTACTAACCCACTGCAGTGGGGTAGGACTGATCCTGGGGCTACCTAATTCAAAGATCACTCTAAAACCTGGAGCATACCACGAACACTTCATCACACGAAGCCAGCTCCCGTGTAGCGGAGCTACAGTAAGTGGTGTGTATATCGTGACCTCGGAACCACTCGTATACTCTGCTAAACTCTACAATTTAACTGAGATGGAGACGTATTTCCCCGGAATGACTCAGGAGAGGGCATTACCACCCCAATCCTATAAACTGTTCCCGGTAGGCCAAGTCTCAGAACCTTGGGATATATCTAGGACCCTAGGTAATTGGGGCTTCGTATTCGCAGTGCTGGACAATCCCTACAACCCCGCTAAGCTCGACCTTAGTAACCCCGGCACGGTTATTTCAGGAGGAATGAATAACTCGCGTGGGACGTGGCAGAGGACTGCCTTACTAGAGAACGTTAGGATAAGAGCTAACGATGTCTATGTTAGAAACGTTATTCTCGGCTACGACCCGAGAGACCCATCTAAATACGTAATCATGTTGACAAATGATGGTAGTATAAGCTTAGAGGTGAATAGCGCCTACACAACTTATTGCTCTGGTGCTGGTATGTTAGCCACCAGGATTAAGATATACGGTTTCATTAGTAGCAACCCACAGGGAGTGCTCAGGGTTTCTGGTGATAGCACTAGGTTTGGATCAGGAGGGGCTTGGATTAAAACACCGAGTCAGGACGTTGCCGACTACATGTTTTTAGGTGGATCTAGTAGGGGTAGAATATACCTAGATGGTTTTGCTGACCGGGTTGAGGTATATTGCTTGAGTGGATCGTCGGGAGTGAGCTCCTACGAGCCATATATTCTCTTTATGAATACTGTGAAGAGACGTGCTGCTGGATCCCTCCTCTTTAATACTATAGATGTTATCTGGGGTGACCGAAATACACAGGACGACTCCGGTTTGTTGGATGAGTCTAGATATCCGCTTACCCTCCTCTTTAAGTCCCCGGAGCTAGATATAGATAATAACAACACTAAAGCCGTGCTCATAGCAATAAACTACAGATTCTTCGATAATAGCGGTGATGACTTCGGTCAAGTCACGGGAGATAGACCGATTATAATAGTAGGTGTGGTAAATGATGAGGGAAGCGTAGTAGCTTACAGAAGCTTCAGCTTCAGGGAACTGACTAGGTATGAGGATACCTACCCACCGACAGCGCAGGCTCAGAGTGCTGTAGCGTTCATACCGATCCCGGCACCTACCTCGGTAGGTCTGAGGAAGTTCTATATATTCATATCGATTCAGGACCCGTATCTAAGAAACAATAGTAACAATAACATCGACGATGTGGATGTTATGGTCTTCATAGACTCTATAGAGGTGATTCTCTATAGCTAGGTGGCCAGCTACGGCTAGTTCGAGGCGAGGTGTTGGGACGATCACTGCCGCGGCCTTAACTCTAGCACTGATGATCGCGGTAGCTTCGTACATCTATGTGAACATATCTAGACCCACCACCGCTCCGCTGGACCCCCTCCTTAGTAAGCTAGATAGCTACCTAAACGAGAAGCTAGTTATGGGTCCGACACTCAGCGGGTTCTACGTGGCGAATAACGGTAACTCGCCTCTATCTATAGATTATATAGTCCTGCAGAACACTACCAGCGGGTCAGTTACCGTAGTCAGAGCTAGCCGCAACCAGCTGTGTTCCGCAAGTACGGTGGAGCTCCAACCGGGAGGCACGTCGATAGTTACCTGCAGTAGTAACGATCTTGAATCGATAGCTGTAGTTACATCTAATGGCAAGGTATTCACCCGAGACCCGAAACTGACCGCTCCATACCTAATCCCAAGAACCATAACTCAGAGAGTCCTACTCAGCCCAGAGGTAGTAACTGAGATAGGTCAGTATCTGCGGGTCGTCGGCAACATAGTGAACACCTCGATCGATATTACAAAGTATATTGATAGTAGTAACACTAACTTAGTTCTCAATGCTAACGTGTCCTTATTGATAGCTACGAAGACCCCTGGAAATCCCGATGCTTGGAACATCCTCGTCGTAGGTTACGGAGGTTACGGACCCCGACCCAAGAGTAGCCTAAACATTGGGGGTCAGACAATAAACCTATCTAAGGTAGGTTACTACAGATTCCGAATTAAGTTAGAGAACTTCACGGGGCAGATAAGGGTGACAGAGACGGCAGGTGAGAGGAGTCTTACTAAGCCTGAGATAGTCCCGAACGTAGTTAATCAGGGAAAGCAGTACTTCATCTACCTCAGTGGTTCAGTGAGGAGGGTTTCTGTCTACACGAATACCTCGAAGTTGGAGCCGGGATTCGTAGATTTAGATCCGTACTACGTATTTGGGGATCTAGATGGTAATGGCTACCCAGAGCTGATCTTCGTGACTCAGGATCACGGTACGGGGAATAAAGATAGTGTGAACGATAGGCTCCCGGTTAACATTAACGTAGTCGACTCATTCCTGAATCCTGTTAGGATAGTCTTCACAGCTGAACCGATCGATAACTCTAGGTACGCTACAGTGGTAGTGAGCGTGAGGTTGTTCTTCTGGGATAGCTCAGAGGACGATATATCTGATAACGATAACAGGGTGATACTGAGGGTAGGCATCTACGATAACCAGGAAAATAAGTTCGTCTACTCTGTGAGTATGTCATACTATGAGCTCTGCAGGTACAGGACTGTGAAACCTTTTACTGTATCCTACATAGTTAAGGACTTCCTACTCTACGTGCCTTCACCTGAGGAGATAGAGTCAAGGGATCTCTACATAGTTCTAGAGGTTACCGATCCCTACAATCTCCAGGGGAGTAGAAATGATGCTGAGATAATAGTGGGTATAGAGTATGTAGGTCTGGTACTCGGGGTGAGACCTTGAGGAGGGGTATCTCAACACTGTTAACAGCTACTATAGTAGCTGCGGTGGCTCTCTCAGTATTTACGACTTTATTCACCATATCGTATAGGAGAACCTCTACTTCCGTGTCCAGTCTCTGGGGCCTTATCGATTATACAGACCTCCATGAAGCCACGAAGCTAGCTGTAATCGTTAGGGGTGATATGGCTACTCTAAAGAACATCGGGAGAAGTCCCGTCGAACTTGAGTACATAGTATTCAATACATCTAATGGAGTGGAGATATTGAGGTTGGATCTCAACGATAGATGCAGAATCCTAAAGATTAATGAAGCCTGTGAAGTCAGCTTAGGTAGGGGTACGTTAATCGCAGCTATAACTAAGTCGGGTGTGATAGTGTTCCCCGAGAGAATAGGTATTGAGGTAGAAACATCTGAAGCGGCCCTCATAATACCTATAACCTTCTCATTCAGAAACCTGGGAGACATAGCCAAGGAGTTTGAGATAGATCCAGAGCTCATAGCTAAGCCCTATCCTAACCAAAGAGATAAAAGAGGTGTTAATGGAAGCGTTAGCCTAATACTCCCAGAGGGGAGAGAGGAGGGAGAGTACTACGACAAGGAGGTAAGTACAATAAGTACGAAATGCCAAGGTGGTGGAAAAGATGATAAAATACCCTTCGGGGTTCTCATAGTCGGCTACGACCCGAGCTGGGTAATGGAGTCCAGGGGGGTGAACCCGGGAGCTCCACCCAGATACACTATACTCATAGCTGGACCTAAGTCTAAAGGGCAGGAAAAGCTTTGCATCGGCAAGAGTGACGTACCTCTGACGCAACGGGGGTTCAGAGTGAAGATCGCGAACTTCACTGGTACTATCAAGATATATGACTCCGAAGGTAGAGTAGTAGCCTGCTCCTCCTCAAATCCATCCGAGTGTGTAGGATATAGAAGTGCTATTGGTACATGGTACTACGAGAATTCCGGTTGGAAGCTTTTCATGGACGGTGTAGCTAGCTATATAGCATACTACCAGAGAGCTCCTTCTGGTCAGGGCCAGGAAATGAGCTACGAGCCATTCCTATTTCTAGGGGACTTAGATGGTAATGGATTAGTGGACATACTCCTAGTTACGGAGGACGCGTACTACGGTGATAGCAGTAAGTACAATGACAGTGATGATAAGGGTATCAACTTCCTACTTGATTACTCTACGGAGCCTCTGAAGCTGAAATTACTGCGAGTCGGCTACGTGCTCGGCTCATCAGACGGCTCCATAGATGGGGGTAGGTACTCAGCAGTAATACTCTACCTTAACCTACTGTTCCACGATAACTCATACCCGGACGAGCAACAGCTGGAGGACATAGATAGGACGGACTGGGTACTGAGGATACTTCTCGTAGACGAGGAGGGTAACGAGTATATAATTAGGGAGTATAGGTATCAGGAAATATGTAACTACCACAAGACCGTGGTAACTGATGTAGGTAGGGACAACTACTTCACTAAACTATCTCAGTCTATATACATACCCATACCAGCATCAGGTAAGTACTGGGTGGTGATAGCTCTTCAAGACCCGTACTACTACCAGGGAACTAAAAACGATGCTGACATAACTATCGGTATAGAGATAATCGGTGCCCTCCCACTGTTAAGGTAGAGCAGCGGATTCCTAACCCTGCCGAGGCCCTAAACCTAGTATAGCCTCATACTCGTCAACTACCCTCCTCACACAGTCCATGTCCTGACACCTCCTCACCTCACTAATCAATCTCCTAACCAACTCCGTCCTGGAAGCTCCGTAGCAGCTGAGTTCAAGTGCTTGAACACTGCTAACTACTTTCCTCACGGCCTCGTAGAACTCCCTGTCCTGGCAGAATCTTCTGACTTGGTCAGCTATGTGGGGTGATGCTAGGAACGTGAGGGTACTGGAGAGTACTTCCAGGCTGAGTTTTAGCTGGGCTTTAACTGCGTCGTCCAGTGTGACCACCACTATAGCTACGTCTTCAAGGTAATAAGGTGGCTCCCACCGTTAACGCTCTCTACGTGACCACCTTCTCAAGAACCCCTCTTTCGAGCGCGAGCTTCACCTCTCTAGAGATTCTCCTACCTACACTCATAGGCTCATCCCAGTAGAGGTAGGTGTATGGACTCCCATCGATGTATAGGTTTGTACCAGCAACTATCCTACCTGAGAACTCGAAGACCCTCACCCCGGTGTCTCTCCCTATGACTGCCTCAAGACAGAACGGCCCGATCACTCCCGGAGGTAGCTGCGTCTTCGTAGCCTCCACGAACCTAGCTCCGTAATCCATAACGACCGGCATTATGCTCTCCCTTAGAACCACCGGTATGTTACCGACCACAGTGAACGTGGGTTCCAGCCCCAGCTCCAGAAGCTTCTTAACCGGTATCCTTCTAAGCCCATCAACATCCGACTCATACCTTATGTCAGCCCCAGTTATCTCGAGACGATCCAGTACGGGGCTGTAGAAGTAGTGGAAGTATGCTGTAACACCGACGAGGTACTCCTGCACCATTACACCATCTACACTCCTTACTACCCCCTCATCCAGCAACTTCCTCAGGCCCTGAACTATCTCTCCCTTAGAGCTAGCAATAAAGTAGCCCCTACCACCCTTAGCTCCGGGGAGCTTCACTATCACCAGCCCACCCGGTTCCTCATCAACTGAGTAAACCCTAGGGATAGGTATCCCAGCACTACCTAGGAGACGCATCTTAGCATGCTGATCCGCCTCAACCGGAAAGAGAGACCTCAAGCCGAAGATCGGTATCGGGAGCCTAGTAGCACACTCTATACCGACATACTCTATGAAGCTACCGTGAGGTACGAAAATGGAGTTTCTCTTTCTCAGAGCCTCGATAACGTCCTCAGAGCAGAGCTCAGACCACCTCTTAACTACAACAAAGTCATCAACAAGATGCCTAAACTGTCTGTAAAACCACAGCCTATCATCGGTAACGACCAGTAGTGTCCTAAATCCCTCCTTCTTAGCACCATGAACTATCTGAAGAGAGCTGTGGCTGGCTAGAGTAGCTATTGAAAGGTTGTCGAGGTCGTATCTACTAAGTATGTCCCGCACGTAGCTAGACATGGATCCCACAAAAAATATTACATAAACGCGTTAAAAGCTTGTTAGTCTAAAATATTTTAACATAAATAAATTAAGTAATACGATGAGAAAACGTAGAGTAGCGTTTATATATTCACTCAAACTATGAATAAATGGGAGCGTTACGTGATTCACATACTATATGAGGGTAAAAGTAAACGTGTTTACGTTAAAAGTGATAACGTGCTTATCATGGAGTTTAAGGATGAAGTAACTGCTGGTGATGGGGCTGTTAAAGCTTTAGCACCTGGTAAAGGGATCTTATGTGCTTGCATATCCGCACACCTATTTAAGGTAGTTGAAGGCTTCGGGATTGAGACACATCTACTAGGTTACGACGGTTCGAGAAGAATTGAGGTTAGGAGGCTTAAGATGGTTCCTCTAGAGGTCATAGTGAGGAACTTCTCGTACGGTTCCCTTCTCAAGAGGGTACCACTATATAAGAAGCTAGAACCTCTCGTACCACCACTTGTTGAGTTCCACTACAAGGACGACTCCCTACATGATCCGCTCGTATTGCCTGAAGATGTTCTGAGGGTTGGTCTTCTAACTAAGAGGGAGCTGGATAGGCTGGTCGAGCTATCCCTCCTAGTAAATCACTCCTTAAGTAGGTACTTCAGATCTCTAGGTCTGAGGTTAGTGGACATAAAACTGGAGTTCGGGTACTGGAGGGATGACTTCGTCCTAGCTGATGAGATATCGGGCGACACATTTAGGGTTCTAGATGAGCACAACAACCACCTCGACAAGGAGGTATTCAGGATGACTAGGAGTGTGGAGAGTCTTTTAAAAGCTTACAAGGAGCTTGCTTCGAGACTCGGTCTCAGGGTTGAGGCTCTACCAACACATGCCCAAGGTGCTTAAATGGCTGGGCTACTAGCACTCCTGTCATTCGAAGATGACTGGCCTATCAAGGACTTCATCAAGTACGGACTCGAGTCCCTGAGTCATAGAGGGGAATATGGTGTAGTATGCTTTAGAGCTAGTGGGAGTGTTAAGTGCGTCGAGTACTCCGACTCAATACCCTCTCTAAGTGGCTCAGCTATAGCGGCTTGGATGGAGGAAGACTCCAGAGAGCTTCAAGTAGTTGAGAGGGATTCCTCAGCCATAATATTCGATAGACCCGGTAAATACGTAGATGATGTTGCTAACATAGTTGATGTAGCTCTCTCATCTACTAATATCCATGCCAAACTACCTAAACTTCTAGACGGTCTAACTGGTGTGGACATCCCGTCGTTCGTAGCTCTCTCCTCGAGGGGGGAAATCATAGCCTGGAGAACTAATTCCGGGCTTACCCCCCTAGCTGTAGGTGGCTACGGATTCGACATGGTTATCACATCATCTGAGAGCTTTACGATAGAGATGTTGGACGCTGATGTTAGGAGGTACTTAAGCCCTGGTGAAGGTCTCTACATATCGCGAAATCTTGTGAAGACCTTCAGGACAGCTCCCTTAAGTAGGTGTGGGTTATGCCTACTTGAACTTCTCTCCATAGCTAGGCATGACTCCATCATAGACGGGGTCAACACCTACGAGTTCAGGAAGGCTCTCGGTGAGGAGCTTGGGAAGTACCTAAGTGATCAGGTAGATGTCGTGGTAGGAATACCGGAGACAGCCACACCCTACGCGATAGGCTTATCGCAGTATGTGGGAGCTAAGTTCGAGACGGCGTTCATAGCTAGCTCCAGAAGGGTGAGGTCCTTACTGAAGAGAGAGCTCCGCGATAGGGTTGCCATAGCACAGCTCAAGCTGAGCCCTATCAGGGAAGTTCTTGATGGTAAGAAAGTGGCTTTAGTAGATGACGTAGTAGTTACCGGGTACACACTTAAGACAGCATCGCAAATACTCCGATATAAGGTCGGGGTCTCAGAGCTACACGTGCTTATAGCGTCACCAAGGATTGTGGAGCCGTGTCCCTACGGGATTATGAGGCTGGATAGGGGGAACCTCATAGCTGCACACCTCGACGATAATTCTATTAGGAGGTTCCTTGAAGTAGACAGCATTACGTGGCTCAGGGAGGGGGATCTGGAGAGGGTAGCTAAAGCCTTCGGGATCAGGTTGTGTGGTCGTTGCTTCGGTGTGGATTTTATAGGTGGTAGCTGATGAGGGTATTACTAATAGGTTCTGGGGGCCGGGAGCACGCGGTTGCTAAGCTAATAACGTCATCTCGGGATGATGTAAGGCTTTACGTACTCTCAGACTACAACAACCCCGGCCTCAGGATGGAGGCTGAAAATACGGGTGGGAGACTGTTTGTAGGGTCTACTACCTCCCCCCAGTTAGCAGTAGAAGTAGCTAGTAAGATATCTCCAGACCTTGTAGTAGTTGGCCCGGAAGAACCTCAGTTCCACGGTGTCGTAGATTCCCTACGTGAGGGAGGTTACTACGTGTTCGGGGCGAGTACTCGGTGTTCGCAGATTGAGAGAAGTAAGGTTTTCGCTAGACAGCTCCTATGGAAGTACGGGATACACGGGAGACTCCACTTCGCAGCTTTCAGATCTCTGGAGGAGGCTGTGGAGTTCATTAGGTACGTCGGTGATGTTGTGGTGAAGCCTGCTAGGCAGGTTGGAGGTAAGGGTGTTAGAGTAGTTAAGGACACTAAGGCCTACCTCTCCGAAGTGAAGTCCCAGATTAAGAACCGCATCACAGAGGAAGCATTCTACGAACTAGCAAAACACGAGGACTCCGAGTTTAAGGTGCTGGTCGAGCAGAGGGTTGATGGTGTTGAGTTCACAGTCCAGGTGATTACTGATGGGAGCTACGTTCTACCACTACCTCTAGTCCAGGACTATCCACACGCTTTCGAGTTAGATCTAGGGTATAAGACAGGTGGTATGGGGAGCATATCAGGACCGGGACACCTACTACCCTTCATAAACCGAGAAGAGTACGATACTAGCATCAGAGCTGTTCGCGAGGTACTAGCAAGGCTTCAGGAGGAGGTTGGGGATAGCTATAGAGGCGCGTTCGCAGGTCAGATGATGTTGACCGGGCTCTGGGGGCCTACCATAATAGAGTTCTACAGTAGGTTCGGGGACCCTGAGATCACGTGTCTACTACCGAGGATAGAGTCGGACTTCCTGGAAATACTGGATAGAGCTGCTAGAGGTGCTCTCGCAGGAGCTAAGCTAGCAGTTGCTGAGGATACCGTCAGTGTGGCTAAGGTTATAGCCCCGCTGGGGTACCCAGTAAGTAAGAGTGAAGCTTCAGGCCACCCCGTCACTGTTGATGAGGCTAGGATCAGAGAGCTCGGTTGCCACATACTCTACGCAAGTATTGAGGAAGGAGCTGACGGTAGGTTATACACGAAGGGATCTAGAGCTTTCGAGTTAGTCTGCCGTGCTGAGAGCTACGACGAAGCCTACAGGCTATCAGAACTTGCTGTAAGCTACGTTACATCACTTGATGGCTGGCCTCTCTTCCACCGTAGTGACATAGGATCTCGCTGGCTCGTTGAGGAGAGGGTAAAGCTTGCTGAGAAAATCCGCAACATCTACAGACTTAAACAAGCTAGGGGCACCCTAGGTGAGACCTCAACACTCTGGGTACCGAGTGGGGGAGTAGTGACTAACCCGCTTTTGTCCACTGTGAGGTGGTAGCATGAAGGTACGTACATGCCTCCAATCCCCCATGTATGAGGGATCAGTTAAGCTACTCCTATTAGGGAGCGGGGAGCTCGGGAAGGAGGTTGCGATAGAGGCCCAGAGACTCGGTGTTGAGGTAGTCGCTGTGGACCGATATGACTGGGCCCCTGCGATGCATGTCGCTCACAGAAGGTACGTGATCGACATGATGAACCCTAACGCCGTTAAGTCCGTTGTTAGGAGGGAGTCCCCGGACATTGTAGTACCTGAGATTGAGGCCATCTCCACCGAAGCCATCGAAGACCTGGAGTCTGAGGGGTTCTTCGTAGTCCCCAACGCGAAGGCCGTGAAAATAGCTATGAACAGGATCGAGCTGAGGAGATTCGCTGCCCGAAGCCTCGGGCTACCGACAACTAAGTTCGAGTTCGCGGAGAGCCCGGAGGAGGCTGTGGAGGCCTGTGAGAGGGTCGGGTACCCATGTCTAATTAAGCCCGAGATGAGTAGTAGCGGTCACGGCCACACCAAGGTAGTCGAGCCTTCGAGGAAGAAGATAGTTGAGGCATATGAGTACGCGATATCGCACTCACGTGGTAGGAGTAGGAAGGTCATAGTCGAGGAGTTCGTTGACCTAAGCCTTGAGTACACTGTGTTGACGTACAGGTACGTGAAAGATGGAGGTATAGTTACGGAGGTCTGCGACCCGGTAGAGCAGTGGAGGTACGGGTCGTACCATTACATCGAGTCGTGGCAGCCACCTACATCCGACCCCAATACCCTGAGGAAGGCTGCTGAGATAGGTGTTAGAGTTGCTGAGGGTCTTGGAGGGCTGGGAATATTCGGGGTGGAGGTGTTCTTAACCAAGGACGGTAGGGTCTTATTCAGTGAGGTAGCTCCCAGACCTCACGATACGGGTATGGTCACCATGGTCACCCAGGAACTAAGTGAGTTCGCTATACATGTCAGATCCATCCTAGGGCTACCAGTCCCGAAACCTAGAGTGATATCTCCGGGGGCTAGCATAGCCATATACACGGACCTGGAGAACGTGTGGAGCCCGAAGATATGTGGTCTGCGAGAGGCTCTGGAGATACCTGGTGTGGATGTGAGGCTCTTCGGTAAGCCGTTTACGTACCCTGGGAGGAGGGTGGCTGTCGTGTTGGCTAGGGGTAGCTCGGTTGAGGAGGCTCTCGGGAAGGCTAGGGAGGCTGCTAGGAAGATATCGGTGGAGCCCTCACGAGGTGTTCGGAGTGGTGTGTAGGGGTAAGGTAGCTATAGTTATTGGGAGTGAGAGAGATAGAGCACATGCGGATAGGGCTGCTACGGTACTCCGTGAGCATGGTGTGGACTATGAGGTAGTTGTGTTGAGTGCGCATAGGAACCCTAAGGAGTTGGAGAAGTTCATTGAGTCTTCAGATGCTGATGTATTCATAGCTATGGCTGGGCTAGCCGCTCACTTACCCGGGTTCATAGCTTCTAGGACTCAGAAACCTGTTATCGGTGTACCGCTTAATGTTGCTCTAGGCGGCCTAGACTCGCTGCTGAGTATTGTGCAGATGCCTAGAGGTGTGCCGGTCGCGACTGTCGGTATAGATAACGCTGAGAACGCTGCGTTCCTGGCTATTAGGATCCTCCGTCTCTGCTTGGAGAGGTGATTGATTTGGGCGTGTACAGGGTAGTGGTTACGATCTCATATAAGAGGGGGTTGAAGGACCCTGAAGCTGAGACAATACACAGAGATCTTATCCTGAGGTACGGGTACAGCTCAATCAAGGAGGTTAGAGTAGGGAAGCAACTAACTTTACTTGTTGAGGCGCCCAACCCCGAGGAGGCGGTTAGACTCGTTAGGGAGATGTGCGATAGGCTCATGATATACAACCCAGTTATCCATGAGATCCAGGTGGGGTTGTCTGCCTAGGATAGCAGTGATAAAGTTCCCTGGAACTAACTGTGACGAGGACGTAGCCTCAGCACTTAGGGAGGTTGATCCAGGTCTTGAAGTAAGGATAGTCTGGTATAAAGAGTTTAGGTTGTGGGATGGGTGGGACGCTGTTATACTACCTGGAGGTTTTAGCTACGGAGACTGGCTCAGAGCTGGGGCCATAGCAGCTAGGAGCGTGGTTGTTGAGGAGCTTAAGGACTCTGCCAGTAAGGGCGTCCCGGTGTTGGGGATATGCAACGGGTTTCAAATGCTTGTCGAGGCAGGGCTTCTTAGAGGGGCTTTTCTACCGAATGAGCACGGTAGGTTTGTCTGCCGCTGGGTCAAACTGAGGGTTGAGGGAGCTAGGGGTCCCTGGCTATCTTCTATTGAGGATGGTGAGGAGCTGGATATGCCGGTCGCTCATGGTGAGGGTAGGTTCTACATCGATGAGGAAGGATATGCTAAGATAGTCGGGAAGGTCCCCATAGTACGTTACGCACCCGGCTATAATCCGAACGGTAGTCTGTACGATATAGCTGGCATCGGAAACCATGACGGTAACGTGTTGGGGATAATGCCCCACCCAGAGCGGGCAGTGAGCCGTGTTCTAACTCCGAGGGGTTTCAGACCGGGTGGTACCGCGATCTTCAGGAGTATTGCTATGTCACTTAGACGTGGGTGGTAGCATGCCTCTAACCCCTGAGGAGGTGGAGGAGATTAGGAAGATTCTCGGTAGGGAACCTACAACTGAGGAGCTAGCTATGTTTGAGGCTCAGTGGAGTGAGCACTGCTCATATAAGAGTAGTAGGCTCCTACTGAAGCTACTACCAACACATGGAAAGAACGTCCTCGTCGGGCCGGGTAGGGACGCCCCAGCAGTGGAGGTATTCCCCGGGGTAGCCGTGGTCTTCAAGATAGAGAGCCATAACCACCCATCAGCTGTCGAACCCTATAACGGAGCTGCGACCGGCATAGGAGGGATAGTCAGGGACATCCTAACCTTAGGTGCTAAGCCGATAGCTCTACTAGATATGCTATACATGGGGAACCCGAAAGACCCCCGAGCACGCTGGCTAGTTAAAGGTATCGTTAAGGGGATTAGCGACTACGGTAATAGGATCGGGGTACCCACAGTAGCAGGTGATACATGGTTCGATAACTCATTCAATACACAGCCACTAGTCAACGTAGCATGCGTAGGTGTTGTAAGTACTGAGAGACTCATCAGAGGTACTCCGAGACCTGGTGACGTGATCGTCATCGCCGGGAACCCAACCGGTCGCGACGGTCTACTTGGGAGTAGCTTCGCCTCCAAACCACTAGGTGAGGATCCGAGCCAGGAGATCGGGGCAGTGCAGGTAGCTGACCCCCTCATGGAGAAGCTTCTGATAGACTCTATACAGGAGCTTGCGAGCCTGGGGTTAGTTGAATATGTGAAGGACCTAGGAGGTGGTGGGCTGACCACAGCAGTTGTTGAGACAGCAGCTGACTTCGGGTTGGGGGCTGAACTATTCCTAGATAGGCTCCACTTAAGGACCGAGCTGACCCCACTAGAGATACTGGTCTCGGAAAGCCAGGAAAGAATGATGCTGGTAATCCAGAAAGATAAGCTCGAAAGAGCGCTGGAGATCCTTAGGAAGTACGACGTTCCTTATAGTATTCTAGGGGTCTTCGACGGTAGTGGCTTGATCAAGGCATATCACTCCGGGCGGAAAGTTGCTGAAGTACCTGCTAGAGAACTTGCGAGACCTAGAACCATACTCAGAGCATCTAAACCTCCAGCAGACCGCACCGTGCTTACCGCCCCGATCAGGGACCTACCGCTACCCCCTCTCCACGAGGCGCTCAAGACCCTCATTTCCTCACCCAACATAGCGTGTAAGAGGTGGATATACGAACAATACGATCATGAAGTAGGTGCGAGAACCGTAGTTAAGCCAGGCTACGGAGATGCTGCTGTTCTGAGGATTAGCCCGGAGGATGTGAGGGGCATCGCAGTTAAAGGTGATGCTAACCCTAGGTACACCTCGATAGATCCCTTCAGAGGGGCAGCGAACTCTGTAGCTGAGTGCTATAGGAACCTTGTAGCTGTAGGATCAACCCCCATAGCATTCGTTGATGAACCTAACGCCGGGAACCCCGAGAAACCTGAGCACTTCTGGTACTTCGAGATGATGGTTAAAGGTATAGGATGGATGGCTGAGGAGTTGGGAGTCCCCGTAGTTGGTGGTAAGGTCAGCTTCTACAATGAGGACCACGCTGGGCGTCAGGTAAAACCAACAGCAACCATCGTCGGTGTCGGGGCTTTAGAGGATGTTGGTAGAACCACCACAATGGGCCTCAAGTATGTTGGCTCACCACTAATCCTGGTTGGGACTACCTTCCCGGAGCTTGGGGCTAGTGAATACCTTGCTGTAGTTCACGGTATTGAAGCTGGTGAGGTACCCACTCCAAGACCTAGCTTAGAGCTCAGGCACGCAGAGTACGTTCTGGAGCTAGTTAAGGAGGGGATTGCCGTATCTGTCCACGATGTGAGTCTCGGAGGTCTTGCGATAGCATTAGCTGAGATGAGCATACTTGGTGATGTAGGTGTCGATGTCGATATAGAGGCGGTGGCTTGTAGGGGATGTTTAAGAGTTGATGAGGTCTTGTTCTCGGAGACTCAAGCTAGGTACCTCCTAGAGATAAGCCCTGATAAGCTGGAGGATGCCCTGAAGATAGCTAGCTCCAAGAACATTGCTGTGTCCGTTATTGGTGTGACGACGAGTAGGAAGGCCCTCAGAGTGAGATCTGGGGGTAACCCCATCCTTGAGGTACCACTAGACACTCTAAAATCTCTCTATGAGGGCTCCCTAGAGGAGCTTCTCAGGTGAAACCATGTGCGGGATCTCAGCCTACGCATCTAGTAAACCACGCAACTTTGTGGAGTCCGCTAAGACCGTCCTCACACTACTCATAGAGCTACAGCACAGGGGCCAGGAAGCTGCTGGGATAGCGTCTGTGGATGCTACTACAGGGGACGTGAGGGTGGTAAGGAAGGAACTGCTGATACTTGATCTTCTCTTTGAGTTTCTGAGGGAGAGTAAAGACTTCACTGGAGAGGTCTTCGGATGTATAGGCCACACCAGATACTCTACTTCAGGAAGTTACGGCGCCTCTCTCGCTCAACCCGTAGCTATCGGGGACAGGAGATTCAGAATAGTCCTAGCCTTCAATGGAAACATAGTCAACTACCGTGAGTTACATGAGTTCGCGAGGAGTATTGCTCCTGAGGTAGCTCCTAAGGCCGAGAACGATACTGAAGCCCTAGCACAGGCCGTATATGCCCTGTCCAAAGAGGAGGGGTGGGACGTCGTCGAGGCCTTAAGGAGGTTACCTGAGTATGTTATCGGTGCCTACAGTATCGTTGCCATAACGTCCGAACCGAGGCTAGTTGCTGCGCGGGATCCCAGAGGTTTCAGACCCCTATCATATTCCTTCAACGGATCTGAGGTCTTCGTAGCTTCTGAGACGTCGGCACTGCAGGTACTAGATCTTGAGTGGAGAGAGGTTAGGGAGGGGGAGATAATATCTTTTGACGGTAGGTCTCTCGAGGTCTCGAAAGCGAGTGTAACTGCTGAGCCCATCCCCTGCATCTTCGAATATGTGTACTTCAGTAGGCCTGATAGTTACTTCAACGGGATCAGCATCTACAATACTAGGATCCGGATGGGGGAGAGCTTAGCGAAGGTCATGCCTGTAGATGCGGACGTGGTGATGCCTGTCCCCGATAGTGCTAGACCTATGGCTATCGGCTACAGCATGGCTAGTGGAATCCCCTTCGGTGAGGGTTTAGTAGCTAACAAGTATGTCGGTAGGGTGTTCATATCCATGCCGAACTGGAGGGATACCCTCTCCAGGTTTAAGTACGGGGTTATAAAACACACTGTCAATATGAGGAGGGTTGTTCTCGTAGATGACTCGATAGTTAGAGGAACTACTATGAGCTATCTAACCTCTAAGATAAGGAGGGCTGGAGCTAGGGAGGTGCATGTTAGGATAGCTAGTCCCCCATTTAGATGTCCGTGCTTCATGGGGATCGATGTAGCGTCGAGGAAGGAGTTAATAGCCTGGAGTAAGTCGAGTGTTGATGAGATAAGGCAGACCCTAGGTGTGGACTCCCTAGCCTATAACACCATAGAAAACTTAGTGAGTTCTGTAGGCCTCCCGAAAGTGTGTCACGCGTGTTTTTCATGCTCCTACAGGTTCTTCGGACTCTCCGTCGATGAATTGGAGAAAATGTCTTCAGGTAGATCCGCATGTGTGGGCTCACATACGCACACGCAGGTGTAGATCTCGGGAGACATAGGAAGATGCATGAGATAGCGGCGTCAGTCTTTAAGGAAGTAGCTAGATCCCTCGGCTACGAGATCCATGGAGCTGGGGGTTTCACACCCCACATAGACCTACTAGGCCATAAGCTAGTTCTACATGTCGACGGTGTCGGCACGAAAACCCTCGTCCTCAGGAGGTTAAGGGCCATGAAGGTAGCTGGTTGGGACTGTGTAGCTATGAATGCTAATGATGTTGCCTGTGGCGGGGCTAGGGTAGTAGCACTATCTGACTACATAGCTATGGACACAGCAAGTGAGGATGAATTCAAGGACATAGTGGAGGGGATAGCTGAAGCTGCTGTTAAGGTTGGGGCTCCCGTAGTGTCAGGTGAGACAGCTATTCTACCTGGGCTAGCTAGGGGGGTGGATGTCGTGTGCTTCGCCTTAGCCATCATCGACACAGACTTCGAGAATAGAGCTAGAGTGGGTGATGTAGTGATCGGCTTGGAGAGCTGGGGACTCCATGCTAATGGGTATAGCTTAGCTAGGAAGGTTATTGAGGAGGTGGTAGGTGGTTATGATGTTACTTTAGATGGTGTTAACGTAAGTGCTGAAATGACTAAGCCAACAGCACTCTACTACAGCTTTCTCCGGAAAGCAGTGCGGATGGGTTACATAACGTCAGCTACCCATGTTACAGGAGGTGGTTGGACTAAGATGAAGAGGGTACTCGGTGCCTCAGCTGATGCTAAGCTTAAGGCTCCGAAGCCGGGTAGGCTCTTCGAGATCCTCGTTAGGTACGGGGGAATAGAGCTTGAGGAGGCCTATAGGGTGTTTAATATGGGTGTGGGCCTGATCGTTACATGCCCACCGAGTAGGGTTGATGATGTGGTGAGGCTAGCACTAGAGGAAGGATTTACGTCCTGGATCCTCGGTGAGGTAGTCCCCGGAAGTAGGACGATAGTTATTGAAGCTGATTGGCGTGGAGGTGGGAGAGTTGAGCTATAGTCCTAGGAAGCTTCTGGATGGATATGATGTGGAGAAACTTAGTATAGCTACTATAGCAAGCCACTCAGCTCTAGATGTATTTGACGGGGCTAAGGACCACGGATTTAGAACTATAGCTGTGTGCCAGATCGGTAGGGAGAAGACCTACACTAGGTTTAAGCGTGTGGTTGATGAGGTGCTACTCCTAGATAGGTTCGCAGATGTTGTGAGAGACACAGTTGTCGACGTACTAAGAAGGAATAACGCTATCTTCGTCCCTAATAGGAGCTTCTCGGTTTACGTAGGCTACGACAACATCGAGAGAAGCTTCCCGGTACCGGTATTCGGTAATAGATACATTCTCAGATATGAGGAGAGGGTTGGTGAGAAGAACTACTATAGGCTCCTCGATGTAGCAGGTATAAAGTTCCCTAAAACGTTTACCAACCCAGATGAGATAGATAGGCCAGTCATAGTTAAGATGCCGCATGCGAGGAAGAGAGTTGAGAGAGGGTTCTTCATAGCAGTAGATCGGGACGACTTTAAACGTAAGTTTAGCCGGTTAGTGTCGAGAGGTATCCTACTTGAGGAGGATTTAGCTAGGGCGTCTATAGAGGAGCTCGTTGTGGGGGCGCACTTCAACGTAAACTACTTCAGGTCTATTGCGGAGGGTAGGGTTGAGATTCTAAGTATTGATAGACGTATACAGACTAACCTAGACGGGTTACTGAGGCTCCCAGCTGATGTGCAGCTTGAGCTAGGTGATTACCTAGATGTCGAGATGGTTGAGATAGGTCATGAGCCAGCTACAATACGTGAGAGTATGCTGGACAAGCTGTTCGAGATGGGGGATAGGTTCGTAGAGGCGACTGAGAAGGTTGAACCCCCCGGTGTTATAGGACCCTTCACCCTCCAGTTGATGGTTACGAAGGACCTCGAGGTAGTTGTATTCGATGTTGCTCTGAGGATTGGGGGAGGGACCAACGCGTATATGGGTATTGGAAGTCAGTACAGTAAGCTCTACTTCGGTAAGGCTGTGAGTATGGGCTGGCGCATAGCTAAGGAGGTAAAGGACTGTGCTGAGAGAGGTTGTCTAGAGAATATAGTCACATAGGTTACGTGCTTATAAGCTATTTTAGAGTAGTAAGGGAGGGTCTGTGGAGAACCCCTTCCTAGGGAAGGACGTAATATCGATCCTCGACTTCGAGAGGAGAGACCTGGAGAAGCTGTTCGAGTATGCTGATAGAGCTAGGAAGCATGTTGAGAGAAAACTTAGGGTACTTGAAGGTAAGGTAGTAGCACTAGCGTTCTTCGAGCCTTCCACCAGGACTAGGTTCAGCTTCGAGGTTGCGGCGAAGAAGCTTGGAGCGGACGTTATCTCAGTTTCAGGCGAGGAGGCTACTAGCGTAGCGAAGGGGGAGAGCCTAGCTGATACTGTGAGGATGTTAGATAACTACAGTGACCTGATAGTTATTAGACACAGATATGAGGGAGCTGCTAAGCTTGCTGCTGAGACTGCTGAGAGCCCTGTAATCAACGGTGGTGATGGCTGGCAACACCACCCGACTCAAGCCATGATAGACCTTTACACGGTTAGGGACCTGTTCGGTGGGATTGATGGTTTGAAATACGCACTACTCGGAGATCTTAGGTATGGGAGAGCCATAACTTCGTTCCTTTACGGGCTAGCTAAGTTCAATCCATCTAAGGTATACTTAGTCTCCCCGGAACTTCTGAAGCCTAGGGAGGAAGTGCTGAGGAAGCTTAATGAGTTAGGGTTGAAGTACGAGATATTAACAACTCTTGACCCGATAATAGATAGCGTAGACGTAATATATGTGAGCCGTATACAGAAAGAGAGGTTCCCCGACCCAATGGAGTACGCTAAGGTTAGGGGATCCTACATCGTCGACTTGAAGTTGCTGTCTAGGGCTAAGCCGTCCCTTAAAGTCCTCCACCCACTACCCAGAGTTGACGAGATCTCGTACGAGGTTGACTCAACACCACACGCAGCATACTTCTACCAAGCATGGCTAGCTATACCTGTTAGGATGGCACTCATAGCCTTGATTCTAGGTGTGGAGATATGAGTAGCGGTACCCTCACGGTATCCAAGATAATGAACGGTACAGTCATAGACCACATACCAGCTGGTAGAGCACTCGACGTGCTTAGACTACTCGGGATTACGGGTAAGGAGAAGCTGAGAGTTGCTGTGTTAATGAATGTTGAGAGTCAGAAGCTGGGGAGGAAGGACATAATAAAGATTGAGGGGAAGTTCCTGGAGGCTAAGGAACTTGATCTGATCGCTTTAGTAGCTCCGAACGCTACTATAAACATAATAGAGAACTACGAGGTCAAAAAGAAGTTTAAGGTGAGGCTTCCCGAGATAGTTGAAGACTTAGTAAGGTGCCCTAACACGACCTGCATATCTAATAAAGAACGTGAGCCCGTGAAGCCGAGACATAGGAAAATCAGGGAGGACCCGCTGGAGTTTGAGTGCCTCTACTGCGGAACGATAGTTAGGGTCTCGTAAATACAGGGCCTGACTACTACGTGCTAAGGCTCGATATCGAACGGTAGCTCTAATAGGTTTTTGGATTGGCGGAACCTGACCTTCTCAAGCTTAATCCTCCCTATAGGTCTTGTAGAGGGTAGGTGCTGCTTGTTACAGGCATTTATGTTCCACACACTACCATCAACATCACGCACGATTACTATGCTAAGCTCTTTAATTTCCTCCGGAACCTTGAAGATGTCGTATATCACATCACCGTAGGTCTCCTCAGCCTGCTTCCTCTCCATTACTACAACCTCTACCTTCAGATCCTCCTGGATCTTAGCGTTAGCTAGCTCCTCAATGGCCTTGATCTCCTCATCGGTTGGCTTCCTATTGAATTGTACTACCAACCTCCCGTGCTTTCCGTTAACATACGTTGATGCCGTCCACAGAGCATCCTTACCTAGAACCCTAACTACAGCGCCCTTGAGGACATGGAGAGCTGTGTGAGTTCTAACATCAACTGGGTAGCTCTCTGATCCCATAGGGATCTACCTAAAGAAGATAACCTCAAACTTTAAATTCACAATAACCATCCCGTTAAGGAATGTCCTCCAAAACCCTCGAACCATCTGCTTATTTATCTTTTATCTTGCTCTTAGCTTTGGTGGTCACATGTGAGGAATCGTAAAGCGGTGTTAGTGCTTGCCATGATGATACTTGCTTTAATTCCTCCTCTCCCGTCTTCCTCCCAGTCAAATATCTTCTTATTAGAGAACGTGAGCTTCCACTCTAGTGTTGGAGCAGATGTTTACCCAGGCTCGCAGAACGCGAGACTCGTTGTTGGTGTCAGGTTTCTGGGGTGGGATACTGCGAGATCCGTCCAAGGATGTCTAGATCTTCCAGAAGGTTTTATAACGACTTTTAGATGTGTAAGAGCTAGAGACTCTAACAGTTCCTACATGACACAGGTAGAGTACGGTGATGTAGTCTACTTTATCTACACCATCGATGTAGCTAAGTCGGTAGCACCTGGGAGCTACTTAGCCAAACTAAATGTATCTGCTTGGATAGGAAGCGAATTCACCTGGGAGCTACTAAACGTAGAATTAGTAGTGAGCCCGTACCCTGAGCTACGTCTAGAACTCGTAGACAGTTACTGGTCCCCCGAGGCATATCCAGGAACCTCCGGTACCTCCCTAGTTATGATATTGAGGACTAGTGCTACAGCTATAGATAGAGCTGAGATATCGCTAAGCCTACCACAAGGTTTCTACCCACATGTTGTGCGCACATCCATAGGGGGGATCGGTAGGTACTCTAGCTTCACTATAGTAGCATCTGGAATCGATGTCAGCCCATCCCTGGCCCCAGGCACGTACTATGTTTCTACCAGTGTTGATGCGGTAGCAATCACCGATGACGGAGTCCGCTATAGTACTACAGTAACTTTCACCGTGCCTGTCTCAGTGGGTAGCCCACCACCACTATCACTTGAAGTTGTGAGCTACGGCTGGGTGAGTAGTAGGGTTCCTCCCGGGAGTTTAAACTCTGATTATAGAGTTGTTCTGAGACTTACTGATGCTGCTACTATAAACTCCTTAGTTGCGAGACTAACACTGCCGTCGTGTGCTAAATTCTCTAATGGGAGTAGAAGCTACACTACGTTCCTTAACCGCCCAGTGGGTTATGGGGAGGTATTCGAGCTTATTTTCAGTAGGATATCTGTGGAGTGCTATACCACCGAGACAGCTTTGCTAACCCTAGAGATCTTCGCCTCCAAAGACGGCTCTGAGTTCTGGGTAACGCAGAGCTACAGCTTACTCCTCACGGTTCAGAACCCCTCAATAGCATTAAGAATAGCCTCAGCTTACTGGAGTCCTGGACCGGCATTCCCAGGTAGCTCCTCCCTAGCTATCACAGTAGTCCTAGAGAACTACGACTATGTCTCTGTGTTCGACTGTGTAGCAACTCTAGTTTCAGATATCGTGGTACCTGGAAAGGTACACGTAAGTAACGTAGCTATAAACCAGCTTTCTAGGACTACCCTAATATTCCGAGGTCTCTCGATAGACTCGAGAGTAGAGCCCGGAACATATACCTTCAAGCTAATCCTCAACGCTCTCGCAAACTCTGGGAACACTGTCTACGCAATAATCACGGAGTTCCTGTTCCAACTAGAGGTAAGTACTCCTCCCACACCTCGCATCGAGGTTGTGAGCTACGGCTGGGTGGACGGTAGGGCTTTCTCCAGCTCAATCAATAACGTGCTCAGAGTCAACCTCAGGAACTCGGATCCTGGTATAGTTGTGCGGAGCCTCAAGGCCGTCATAGATCTACCGAAGTGCTTTAGGTTGAGAAATCTCGGGAACGTGTCAATCTCAGACCTAGATATTCCTTATGGAGGTAGCACGACCATAGAGTTCAGTGGTATTGAGATATCCTGTGTTGCCGGGGTCTACCTAGCTAACCTGACCGTAGAGATTTTGGGGGAGACAACCTCCTCTACGTTCTGGCAATCAACGACCTATAGATTACCTCTAGTTGTTGATGAGCCTGTACTTAACATGGAGATTGTTGATGGTGGCTGGGTTTCAGGTATAGCTTACAGCAACTCCAGTCGTTTAGTTCCCTACATAGTTCTGCTATCGTTCACCCGCGACTATGTGAGGAACGCAATCCTACGCGTCAGACTCGCTAACGCTGTGTTCGCGGAGGGTGAGAGGGAGGCTACTATAGCGTTGGGAGGGCCGATCCAGTACGGCTCGACAGCGACTGTGAGGTTACCTGCGGTAGACCTGGAAGGTGTCTCCGACTTCGTAGTAGCTGAGGTTAGTGTGCTGGCTGTAGTCCAGTACGGGCAAACTATCTACAACGCGTCTAAGGGGTTCGAGGTGAGGTTCCCGGTGGTCTCCGAGAGAAATCTCGCGGTGAGTGAGACCCACGTAGAGTTCGGTGGCTCTCCCTCCCCACTACTACCGACAGCTAGAGGTGTTACGATGTCCGTAATAATCACTAACGTGAACCCTGAGCCTCTGAAGGTGATTAACGTTAGTGTCAACACCCCGCAGGGGCTGGTAGTACGTGGAGTTAGTGGTGACTGTCTGAGGGCGGTACTTTCTGGGAGTGGTTCCTGCGCCTTGGTAGTTGTCCTAGATGTCTCCGGTGATGTACTTCCCTCTACCTACACCGTGGAACTCGTTGTAAGTTACGGTAAGGAGGTTTCAGGTGCTATGCTTTATGGTACTGAGAGACTTTACGTTCCGGTCGTTGTAGAATCTCTAGAGTCGTACATACCTACGCTCGAGGTGGTGAACACTTACTGGGGGATACAGCAACCCGTCCCTGCCTACCCGAACTCGAGGTACGTTCCCCTAACAATAGTTCTGCTAAATACTGGGAGATATGAGGCACTAGGTGTGACTCTGAGAGCCCGATCTACAGGTTTATCTCCTGTTGTCGATGCTGCTGAGTGTGCTGCTAGGCTACTCCCGGGCACCTCATGCTCAGTCACCCTCTACTTCGACATACCACCTACAACCTCCGGGTTCGTAGAGCTTGATGTAGTGGTTAGATACTACATAACATCGTTCGGTACCTACGTGGAAGTAGAGAGGAATACCACAACTAAGATCTACGTTGAGGTGTTTCCGGGAGCTAGTAGCTACTTGAAGCCCGTATCGTGGGGCTGGCTGAACAACTACAACGTATTTCCGAGGACCGAGAACGCTACCTTCACGGTTACTGTAGCTAATAGGCTTCCCTACCCTGTAGTCGGAATAGTGGCAGAGCTCTACCTACCGAAGGGCTTTAGAGGGAGTAGGGGGGAGATTGCCTCGACCTACTTCGACGGCCCTCTGAGGAGCTACTCATCTACTCAACTAAGTTTCAGAGTTTCTGTCGGGGACGTAGCGCCAGGATCGTACAATGTGACCCTAAGACTCGACTACGTGGTTCAGTCTGGCGGACCTGGTGTGAGGATAGTTGAGGAGCACCAGCTCGACATCATCGTCATGGATGAGGCTGACGCAGTTGAGGTTGTGAGCTCCAGCTGGTTGGAAGGTTCCGTAGAGCCAGGATCATACGGGGCTCTACTCTACTTTATCGTAAGAAACAAATACGTAGACTCCATGTCCGGGGTGTACGTAGAGCTCACCCTCCCAGACGGTTTCCTGAGCTCCCTGGATAATACCACGGTCGTTAAGCTACCACCAGTATCACCTCAGGTAATCCAGAGGTTGACTACTTTAGGTGGGGTTCAGATAGGGGCTCTCACATCGCTTCTTCAGCAAATGAGTCCCCAGGTAGCAACATATAGGAGGGGTGACCTGGTGGAGTTCGTAGCCCCCCTCAATCTCCTCATAAACAAGACTGGGTACTACTACGCTAGCGCAACGCTGCACTATATAGACCAGTGGGGTACACCAAGAGCATGTCATTTTAGAGTGCCTATAGCGGTTCTAGGAGGGGTTAGATACATTCTAGTAGGGGTTGACGGTGGTACTGTAAGAGTTGCTTCTAGGTTTACCTCAGTTACCCTACGGTTGGAGAACTTCGGTAGTGGTCCGGCGTACAACGTTTACGTAACGGTATTCCCGTACTCACAGCTACCAGTTCTAATAGCTACTCCAGCAGTTCACTACATAGGAAAGCTGGATCCAGGACGTGAGGTATTAGTTAATTTAACCATAGCTTACAACCCGATGGGGGTTTACGCAGCCGGAGCTCAGACAGTCGTCTCCTATGGTACGGTACCTCTAGTAGTTGGAGTTATCTATAGAGACTCCAGCGGTAGGCTCAAGACCTTCAACACATCCCTCGCTGTAGTGGTAGAGCCATTCATAGATCTCGTCCTCCGTGATTCCAGGGCTACTCTATCTGCTAGCACATTGAGGATCTCCGGTACCTTAGTGAACTACGGCTCAGCTACTGCTTACAGGGTAAGTGCGCGCGTATGTCTCAGTAAGGGTCAGTGTTATGAGTCGTTCGTTGGTGATGTGGAGCCAGGAGCCCAGAGAGCGTTCACGTTGAGTGCCGCACTTCAGGAGAACATCAGCACGGTGAAGCTGATACTAGCTTACTACAATGCCTACAACGAGCTCCAACAACTAGAGTACGAGATCCCGGTGTATGTTACCCCGCAGCAGACTCAGACAACAGCACCCCAACAGCCGCAGTACTCCCTGGAGAGCTGGGCTGTTGTTGCTGCTGTAGTGGGTTTCCTAGTTCTAGCTGGGTACGTTATCTACAGAGCAGTCATAAGCTACCAAAAGAAGTTGAAGCAGCTATCTGAGGTGCCTCCTCCGTGAGCATAGTTTCGTTCATCTTAGATGCGTTCTCGATGTCGATTAAGGTGCTGGGAGAGAGGAAGCTGAGGTCATCACTCACGATAGCCGGGATAGTCATAGGCCCGCTAATAATGATCATGATGGGGTCAGTCGTAAGCGGCTACACAAACTATGTCTTGAGGGAGCTCCAGCAGCTAGGTCAGAACGTCGTAGTGATCTTTCCATCTGGGACCTACGACCTAACGAACGAGGACCTCGAATTTGTGAGGTCGTTTGAGTATGTAGACTCCGCTGAACCTTTCTACACGATGCAGGGGTTGGTGAGGAGGTGTGGGTCAGATATCCAGGTCTACATATACGCTATAAACCCGAACATCATATTCAAAGCTATGGGTAACCTAAAGATAAGTAGGGGGGAAATACCACCTGAGAACGACCTCCTAGGATCCATAGTGGGTAGTAAGGTAGTATCCGTTGAAAACTCTCAGTGTGTTGATGTGGGGGACGTCATAACGCTCTATGTAGCTGAGGTTGAGGGCGGGAAGGTCAAGAACGTCCGGACAGCAAGTTTTGTCGTGTCGGCTACACTGGAGGAGTACGGAGGTGCTTTCCTTCTCAGCCCGGACCAGATGGTCATAGTTAACACCGAGGCAGGGAGGTCCATCCTCGGTGCTAGGAAGTGGTCAGGGATATTCGTAGTTTTAAGGGGTTCTGAGCATGTTAGGGACTTTGTTAGGTCCTTAAGAAGCTCCTACGGGGGTAACGTGGAGGTGGTTTCCTTCGCTGCCATAGCTGACGCTGTCTCCAGCATCACGACAGCTGTCTCATTCGTGAACTACGTGACATCCCTCTCAGCTTTCGCTGTGGCCGTAGCGGGGGTGTCTGCTACGATGATAACCTCAGTGATTGAGAGAACGAGGGAGATAGGGGTCATGAAAGCCGTCGGCTTCACGAATAGGCAGGTAATCGCGATGGTTCTCTCGGAAGCTATGGTGATGTGCTTCCTGGGAGCTACAATCGGGATATCCACCGGCATTATCGGGGCATTCATTCTCTCCGGGCAGGGACTTGCTATTAGAGCTGGTACGCAAAGCATTGTCCTGGCTGCTAGACCTGAGATAACCCCGCAACTGATAGCTAACACCCTAGGTCTAACCATATTTGTCGGGCTGGTGGGGGGACTCCTCCCAGCATATATGGCTGCTAGGATACCACCGGCAGTAGCGTTAAGGTATGAGTAGGTGGGTCTATGAGCCTACTTAAGGAGATATCGAGCGAGATTAGCCGAATGATCTCGGAGCTCAGGAAGGTCTTCAGGGTCGAGAGCATAGATGTCCTGATAGCGCAGTCTGAGGTTAGGGAAATCAATGGTGTGAAGGTAGTAATGAAGAAATTTACCAGTGAGATCGGTCTGCTGAAATGGCTTCCTCCAGCTATATTTCTCAAAGTCAGCTATCCGTTTGCTCTCACACCAAAGGAGAGGTTTGAGAGGGAGATGAGATTCATGAGTTTCAGTGGTTGGGAGGGGTTTAAAGTACCTAGGATACTCAACGCAGATCACGAGAACCTAATTGTAATTAGAGAGTACGTGGAGGGCGAACCACTAAGTTGCGATAGGCGAGATAATGTGGTAGCCCTAGGGAGGATCCTGGCGGAGGTGCATTCCAAGGGTTTCTGCCTAGGGGATGTTAAACCAACGAACTTCATAACTAATAGGGAAGCTATCTACGTCATCGACGCTGAGCAGTCAGTCTACTTCCGTGAGGAGCTCGGAAGCTGGGACCTGATGGTCGCAACGTTCTTTATATCCTTAGCTAACTACATGAATATCGACATGTTTCAGGAGCTCTTCGAGGAGTTCTCTAGGTCGTACCTAGAATCCGGTGGCCTCATGAGGTCGTACTGCGATATGCTGTCTCCCAGGAATGCTGTCCTAGCAACGTTCATACCCTTACCCAACCTAGTCGTGATCTCTAATATTAGGAAAAAGTACTGTCAGTGAGTACCTAGTTCTCATTTCTAGGCAGTGGTACTTAATTGGCTATCTAGGAGAAGATGTAGGGCTACTAGTGCGGTACGATGTTCCAGAATACCTCAGAATTGATGCTGCTAAGACTGCCGAGTCCTTAGTGTCCTTTATTAGAGGGTACGTCGAGGCAAGTGGTGCGGCTGGGGTGGTGCTAGGGCTTAGTGGTGGTGCTGATTCCTCTGTTCTCGCGGCGCTAGCTGTTAGAGCTCTAGGAAGTGGGAGGGTGTTCTCACTGATCATGCCTGATATTGAGAGCCCTACAAGCAGTATTTCTGATGCTAAGGAGGTTAGCGAGATACTGGGTCTGAAGCCCTACTTCGTCGATATTACTGAGGGGGTGGCGTACGTATTAAAGTCCTTCGGAGACACCTACGAGAATTCCTCGAGGATAGCTAGGGGCAACGTCAAGGCCAGGTTGAGGATGCTCATGCTCTACTACGTAGCTAATAAGACCAACTCCCTCGTGCTCGGAACATCAGATAGGTCTGAGTGGTTGCTCGGCTATTTCACTAAGTGGGGTGATGGAGCTGCCGACATACACCCCTTACTAAACCTGTACAAGACTCAGGTCAGGTTACTGGGTGATTACTTAGGACTCCCTGAGCGTATATGCTGGAAGCCCGCATCCCCCGATTTCTGGCCCGGTCATAAAGCATCTGACGAACTTGGTGCTGAGTATGACGTGATTGATAGGATCCTCTACTTCTATGTGGATAGAGGTATGAAGGTTGAGGAGGTAGCTGAGCATGCCGGGGTTAGCCCGGACCTAGTTACTAGGATAGTATCTAGGATCTCGGCAACCGAACACAAGAGGAGGCTTATCGCGGGTCCTCACCCGATTCTAGCTAAGTAGGGAAAGGATATGGAGATCTGGCGTCTCTTTTACTCTATAGCTGCTACTATGGAATTCCTGATGTGGGGTGTTTACTTTGCTTTCACTCGCCGCTATGTAGGTGTTGAACTCGGTGGAGGTATTCAAGCTGTTCTCTTCCTGACCGGCCTGGAGTGGCTATACATGCTTTTTGCGGCGGTAGCTGGGAAGCTCGCTAGGTTATTAGGGGAGAAGAAGCTCGTCCTCATAGGTTCACTAGGTTTTCTACCTTTAGCTACTTCAGCATTTGTGAGAAACCCTTACTTAATTTCCCTAGTGCTAAGCCTGACCTCCCTAGCGTGGTCGTTTAGCTGGCCAGCTATAATGTCATCTGTTTTTATGACGGCTAAGGAGAGGTTTGGGAGGGCATATAGCCTCTTTACTATCGGGACAGGATTTGGGTGGAGCATCGGATCCTTCATCATGGGCTTCATATACCTGGCCGGAGGCCCTAAAGCTGTACTCCTACTCTGCTCAGTACTCTATCTTCTTTCGTACTTACTTTTCTACTTCTTCTTCCCTGTAGGTGAGGTCTCATCGGAGGAGTACCGGAGCGAGTTCAGGATTTCCCAGCTGGGGGGACTTAAATACGTGTTCATAGCTTATAGTCTACTTGTTTTCTGTAGGGAGGCCTACTTCTCTGTAGTACCGATAAAGTTGAGTGCGGAAATATCGAGACTCTTCCCAGAGGAGTCGGTAGGGTTTCACTACATAGTCTACGGGATAGTTTACGGTGGTTTAACAGCATTTCTTTCGGTCCCGGTAAGGCTATTAGCAGGAGCTTTAGTTGATAGGTACGATCCCCGCACTATCCTGAAGCTCTCACTTGCTAGCTACATAGCGCTCTACTGGGTATTTACACTGACTGAGGGGTTAATACCGATACTTGTCTGGCAGGTACCTCTATACCCTGTAGTGGACACAGCGATAAACGTAGCGATAGCTAAGAACTCGACAGACGAGTCTAGAACCCACGCACTTGGAGTTGGACTAGCGTTCAGTGCTCTCGGAGGGTTATTTGTGCTACCCCTATCGGCATATCCTCATATAGACTTGTTCTCTGTTGGTACTCTAATAACCGCTGTAGGAGTTGTAAGCCTAGCTATCTTAGGTTACGGGAAGAGTAAAGCTTTGAGGTAGCTGACCTAGGGGTCTACCCTACAGTAAATGTTACAGTATCTATGGGGGAGGTGATGTTATAATAAGATCCCTGACGTAGTATCCTTGGGTGTGAGTAGTGAGCTACGCGTACTGCGAAATGTGCGGTAGACCTGCTCCTAAGCGTGAGATGAAGGTAGTCTACGTCGAAAGTGTGAGGCTAACTGTCTGCCAATCATGTTATAGCAGGTTAGTTAGGGGAGATATAGCAAAGGAGATTAAGGAGGAGACATCGAGGGTATCTACTAGGGTGGAGAAGCCGAGGACTGAGAGAAAACCTGGGGACAGGGTTTTAGAGGAGTACGAGGTTGTCCCCGACTTTGCTGAGAGGGTTAGGCAGGCTAGAGAGAAGCTAGGTTTAACGCAGAAGGCCTTAGCTGACTTGGTGAAGGAAAGTGAGAACACTATAAAGAGGATAGAGGCTGGGAGGCTCGTACCCACCATAGAGTTAGCCAGGAGGTTAGAGAACGTCCTCATGGTAAAGCTCCTAGAGCCTGTAGTCGATAAAGCTGAGGCGTACATTCCCAGCCCGTCGAAGGTTAGGGACGTGACCTTAGGGGATGTCGTTGTCTTGAAGAAGCGTGAGAAGTAGTTGACTAGAGCTCTACTAGTAGTTCGGGAAGATGACCTGGGTGAGGCCCTCGAGCTTGCTAGGGTAGTTCATGGTAGTGTTGACGTCATTAAGTTACCTAGTAGGTACAGACCGTCCTCCTCAACATATCTAACACCTAAGTGGGTAGGGCTAGTAAAGGAGAAGCTTGAGAACGGTACGTACGATAAGGTGTACATATATGATGTACTAATCCCCAGGCAGGTAAGCCACCTAATGAGGGAGCTAGGCGTCCTCGTCGAGGACAGAGTGCTGCTGATACTCGATGTATTGGCAGAGCATGCTGGATCTAAGGAGGCTAAGATACAGATTGAGATGGCTAGGCTCAGACATCAGCTACCTCTAATTAGAGACTGGATTAACAGGAGTAAACTTGGGGAGCTGCCAGGCTTCCTAGGTCCGGGAGGCTATGCTGTGGACGCTTACTACACCCACGTTAGGAGGAGGATAAGCAGGTTGCGGAGGGAGTTAGAGAAGATTAGGAGGATTAAGGATTCTGAGAGAGCTAAGAGGGAGGAGAGGGGCCTCATACATGTAGCTATAGTTGGCTATACCAACGCTGGTAAGACCACCCTCTTCAATTCCTTGACAGGTGAGAGACGTGCTACGGGGCCTGAACTTCTAACCACTACATCTACTAAAGCTAAGATGGTGCCTATTAACGGGCTTAGGGCAGTGTTCATAGATACTATAGGGTTTATAAGGGATATCCCTCCGGAGATAGTGGAAGCATTCTACGCTACACTGAAGGAGATATCAACGTCCTCAGCTGTTATACTGCTACTGGATAGCTCCGATAGTGAGGAGTTGTTCAGTATGAAGCTTGTCGAGTCCCTAAAGATACTTACTAAGATAGGGTATGTGGGGAGGCCCCTGCTCATAGCCTTGAATAAGACGGATCTAGTAAGTGAAGACCAGGTTCTTAGGTATAAAAGTAAGGTCCTAGCCGAGGTAGACGGGAACATGTGGAGATATAAGGTAGTTGAGATTTCAGCTCTTATGCGTACAAACCTAGAACTACTGAAGAAAGCTCTTATTGAGTTGCTAGAGAGTTCCAGCGTACATAGAGTGAGACCTTATGATACTGCCTCCACCTCCTCTAAGTCTTAATGCTATCAAATTCTGAGGAGAGGTAGCACGGTTATTAGAGCTGCTGGGACCAGTATAGCTAGGTCTTTCAGCATGTTGAATAACCTTGGTTTAGGTGCTGGGGGTATCCCATGCATGTAGAGAGCTTCTGCTAGGTACCTACTACTAATAATTGAGTCCACTACCAGGGGTTTGATTAGGGCTGCTACTCTCCTTCCACCAAGCTTTGATTTAGCTGCTATATATGATTCTGAGAAAGCCATGAAGGTCGTTGGGAGCTGAGCCATAGCTGTCGAGAAGAGTTCTGAGTACCTCCTAAGCCCGAGTAATGAGAGAATATAGCGGATCTCTGTAATTGAGAGAAGTTGGAATATCATCGTCAACGATAGTACTATGGCGAACATCCTCATAGCCCTGAGTGAAACCCTTAAAGGATCTGAAGGTTCTGAGCCGAGAATAATTGAGAACATATCTAGGAGTAGCCCAAGTACTACGAAGAGCGTTAAGAGCTTAACCATGTTAAATACTCTCCTGGGGCTAGCTAGGTAGGAGAGAAATGCGAGTCCGTACAATACAGCAGCTACCGTCTGAGTAGAAGATAGCTGAATCCCCGGCACGATGTAGGGTAGCGAAAGAGATAGGGCTAGCATTCCAGGACCAACTATCTTAGCGGCAAACCCGAAGTTACTTGCTTTTTCGGAGGTAACAAAGACGTAGGCGAAGTCCCTTATGTACGACATTATGGAGCACCGTAAAGACCTAGCTGCCTACACCTCTCAGCTAGGGCTATTATGTCCAGATCTACACTGACCTTAATCTCGCGTAAGTAGCCACTTCTAAGCTCGTAAATCCTTGCCTGCGGAACTAGTGATAGTGTCTCCTTATTGCTGACTGTCACTATCTTAGGTGCTTTCACCTTTCTAAGTACTTGAGCAAGAAAGAGGCGCTCCGCATACGTCAACCCCGTAAACGGCTCATCCATGAGGAGGACAACATCGTTCTCCCCGCACGTTGCTATTGAGATCGATGCCCTGATGGCCTGCCCCCATGAGAGGTTAAACGGGGATTCCTTCAAATCGACGTTAACACCTAGACTTCTCAGGGTCTTAACACCTCTCTCAACGCATTCCTCTCCTTTCCCTAGGGATGAGCAGACCTCCCTAAACTCCTTCTCCAAGCTCTCCTCAGTGAAGAATAGGTAAATGTTTTGCGGTAGGTAGATGGTTCTAGACCTCTTCAAGATCTCCCCCTTCTTCGGGCTCAGATAGCCGGAGAGTATCTTAAGTAAGGTCGACTTCCCGCTTCCGTTAGGGCCGTAGATAACCACCATATCAGAGTCCTTAACCACGAGGCTCACATCCCTCAATACCCACTCACTACTCTTCTCGTAACTGAACCAGGCATGCTTCACTACTAGTAACTCACTCTCTCTACTACTGTTTCCGTCTCCGTGAATCTCCTCATGTAGGATGTACTGGTTAAGGTCTCGTACTACCCTAGGGTGGCGTAGTTCTTCGTGGTCTATAGGTACTAACGTACCGTTCTTTAGAGTAAACACCTTACTAGCTAGGTGTAGGATACCTATGAATCTATGTTCGAACACTATGAGCGCCTTACCTAAGGATCTCGCAATGGAGAGTATCTCCTTGACTTCCTCAACTCCCTCATCGTCAAGCCACATTAACGGCTCATCCATGATTATCACCTTAGGATCCCAGAGTAATGCCTTAGCTATGGCAACCCTCCTTAACTGCCCCCCAGACAGCTCGAAGAATCTCTTGTTGAGTAGGTCCTCCAGCTTTAGGGCCACAACTATCTTCCTCAATACTTTCTCACCGAGCTTACCGTGGATAGCTGAAGCACTAGACCGCAGGTCCTCACCGACAACGTACTCTATGAAGTGGGTGTACGGGTTTTGGTTAACTACCTGTATATGTTTTCTTAACTCTCCTAGGCTAAGTTCCTCCAGTCTCCGCCCGGCTAGGTAGACCTCACCTCTCATCTCACCCCCGTAGACCCATATCCCAACACCTGTGAGAGCCCTTAACAAGGTGGTCTTTCCAGACCCGCTGGAGCCTACAATAAGGACTACCCTACCTGGAGAGACATCCAGGTTCACGCCCCTGAGAATCCAGGAGGAAGAACCTGGGTAGCGGAACCATAGATCCCTAGCAACTAAAACCATGTCCTCAGCTTTACCAGTTCCTCCTATTCTGATCACCTAGTTCTACGATCAGTACCTAAGACCTTTGAGACTACCCTGAAGGTCCCGAGTCCTATGATGGTGACATAGGAGGCTGCTATAGCATTGAATAACGCTACGTGCGGTAAAAGTGCTATAGTAGCGCTGAAGCTCTTTTCGTAGTTCCATCCGTATGTTAGGGATAGCCAGTAAGGAGATACTATTAAGTTGAGTATCGCCATGCTGGCAGCCCTGCTAGCGATGACCGGAGGTATGATTAGACTCATTCTATCTAACCTTCTATTATAGAGGAAAACTAGAGGAAGGAACGTAGTTAGCTCAGCTAATACCTTCATGGCCGCACCCACTATGTCAGCTCCCAACAATATCAAACCTACGAAGACTAATGGTAGGACAGTTACTGATGCCCTCAAGGAATATAGTGCTAGGACAGCTAGGGGGATCCCCACACCATCAAACTTTAGGAAAGGAGCTGGCGGGTACGGTAGTTTAAAGAAGTGTAGAACTATCGACAGAGCTAGTAGGACAGCACTCATAGCTAGCTCTAGTAGCTTCCCAGGACCTTGATAGGCTGACACGACCTGTTTACTCATGCCATCACCATGCCGTTCACTAAGAGCTTAGTGAAATAAGTTTAGGTGAGGAACCTCCTCGGGTAGTCTGAGGGATATATAAATAAATCTTCAACGAGAATTTAAGAACATACCCAAAACAGCGGAGGTCGCGGAAAGTACTCTATCTGCTTAGATTGGATCTGAAGGTAATGAAATTTCTCCTCACCTGCTCTACTACTACCTCAGGACTTACTGATTTTACCTCCGCTATCTTATTTACAAGGTCCTTCAGCATCTCAGGACCTAATGTAAGGCCTCTGTACTTATACGGTCCATCAGATTCTGTTAGGATGGCTTCCAACGGTGCTCTCCTCAATACCTCTTCATGTTTCTTCTGTATGATAACTGCTGGGTTTATGCCTATGAAGTACCCTTCAGCTACTATCTCGTTAAGTAGGTCGTGGGGGCCGGTATACCAGTGGAAGATAGCGGTAGGTATTCTGTAAGATTTGATTAAGTTGAACACCTCCCTCCAAGCACCAGCGGCATGGATATTCATCCCTAACTCATAGTCCCTAGCTATTTTTAGGAATCCCAGGAAGAGCTTCATCTGCGCGTCATAGGTCTCAGCTTGGAAGGCCCTATCTAGACCCACCTCTCCTAAGACCCTGACCCTCTCCTCAACGACCAGCTTCTCCACCCTAGGTAGAACCTCCTCCGGCAATGCCCTCTCAGCGTTCCATGGATGTACACCTACAGCTGGTACTACAAAGCTACACTTCCTACTAATCTCCAGGGTCTTAAAGCTCGAGTCCAGATCGTCAGAGACCGCAACCAGTAAATATCTCCCGTCACAGTACCTAACCCAGAAATCACCGTATTCATGTAGATGTATGTGGGAATCTACTAACTCCACTACGTAGACCACCCACTAAGCTTACTTCATCATAACTAAAAGTCCTACTCATACGATGTTAGATTAAAATCCTGGAGTCTTCTCTCAGCTAACTCCTTTAGAAGAGGTATGGAGCTTATTTTATCATTGTCTAGATGATCCCACAATATCCCCCTAGGCCTCCTCTTCTCACCTTCACACTTAACGGTCCTTGTCGGCGTGATTATATAGTCCACAGTGAAATCCCACGGCTCTAAATCTATGTGGAAATCAACTACCTGAACATCATGTACTGTAGTGACTATTGGTATATCTACCGATGCTTTCCCATACTCAACTAATATTCCGTACTCTAGCTCAGAATATCCCTCACCCTTCCCTAACCTCTCCCCGAATAAGCTCACAACAACGGATCCAGCAACGATAAGATCTACCTCGGGTAGTTCCTCCGGATGTGTTGCCCTGCCCAACCTAAAGGCACCTGATATTGTTGATGCCTCACCGTAAAGCCAGCTCGGTATCTTCCTCGGATCAAGCAAGAGGAACCCTCTAGATATCCTCGGCGTTGGCATTATGAGTAGCTTACCGGATCTCAGAACAAGTTCCCTAACCCTCCTCTGCGGAGAGTCTGGGTTAACCTTTACCACCTTCGCTCTCCCAAATAAATCGAGTGAGGCAAGTCTAGCGGCAGCTACCTCCGCACCAATGAAGTTAGGTATTCTACCGTGCGGCGGCCTCGGGAACGCCGCGATGTTCCTCTCTTCCATAAGATCCCAAATTCTACGTCTTAATTCCTCCCTGAATGATTTCTTATCTACCACCACATCACATCCCGTCCCTAAACAGTCAGTCTCTAGTTCTTTATGTGCGAGATCACCTAAAAACACTAATTTTGAAACACCTTAGTAGTTTATCCATCTAGTGTGGGTAGACCACAATAACAACAAAACACTTACTCACGGGATCTACTGGAAGACATAAAATGTTGAGTTGATCCATATATTTGGACTGGAGATGATGTACGACACTCTAGCGCTGCTATTTGGTCTTGTATCAGCTATCATCATATCTGCTAACACTACCCTCATTACACTCTCTTTATTAAGTAAATCCACACCTCTAGAGCCTCCAGCTAATAGCCCTAGTAGGCAACCTAATGTGACGATAGTTATACCTGCTTACAGGGAGGGGCAGAATATCAGGCATGTTCTTCAGTCGATTAAGGATGTAGACTACCCTAAGGACAAGCTAGAAGTGGTTATAGTGGGTGAGGAGGGAGATTTTGAGACGTACAGTGAGGTAATAAAGATCTGTGAGGTCGTTGAAGGCGGGCTAGATTGTGGAGGAGTGAGGGGCATATACCTAGTTAACTACTCAGGTACTCGCGGTAAGCCAGCAGCCCTAAACTTCGCTCTGAGATTCGTTAAGTCCGAGATAGTAGCTTTCTTCGATGCGGAGGACACTGTACATAGAGATCACATAGCTGTAGCTGTCAGCTTACTAGAGGATGACTCCGTATCAGCTGTCCAATTCGTCCGTGAAGTTGCTCCTGGATTCGGGAATGTAAGTGAGGCACAGAGAGCTGATTACTGGCTATACTACAGGGTGATTCTCCCGTATATTATGCGTAAGACATGGCTACCTGAGATATGCGGCTCCGCGTTCTTTACTCGTCTAAGTTACTTGAACAGTGTTGGATGGTTCAATCAGAGATCACCTGCTGAGGACCTTGACCTCACATATAGATTTGGGGCTAGAGGGTGGAGAGTGGTGGTAGCTACACCACCCTCTATTACGAGACCGATTACGAGGACGTCTAGCCTAATTAAGCAGAGAGCTCGCTGGATTCGAGGTGGTATCCTAGCTATCCCGCAAGGACTGAAAGCACTGCCGAGGTCGGTCCCTCTCCTCCTGTTGACTGGTATAATGCCTATATCCTCGGTAACATCCACCTTAACACTGGTCTTCGGTTTACTATCGGTTTTAGCTGGGGCTGAACAGAACGCCTTAACGGCTTTCCTCATACTCATTCTAGCTTCTTCTGCTGGAGCTCTACCCCTGGCTCTACTAGTAGAAAATAGAGAGAAGATCTTCAAGTACTTAGTGCTTATGTCTGCCATATACTTCCTAGCTAGCTGGAGAGCTATAATCGAGCTCATCATATCCCCCCACAGTTGGAATAAGTCTGAGGATAAGGGATAACTTAGTTACTCGACTGCTTCATACGGTGAGCTAATATCAGACAGTTGATGTACCCAAGACCTTCAAAAGTAGGTGGTGCCGACTTACCTTAGGTATCGTGTACAATTAGCAGTAGTATGTACTGGGTAGGAACATTTTTATCTTATGCTTCTCCTATGACTTGGTGGAGTCGGTTGAACCCTAGGATCGAGGAATTCAGGAAGTTATATGAACAAGCACTGATAGGTGCTGGTAAGGAAGCTATAGAGGCTCAACACGCTAGAGGTAAGTTAACTGCCCGTGAGAGAGTAGAGCTCTTAGTGGATCCCGGGAGCTTCCTTGAGATAGATATGTTCGTTAGGCATAGGGCAACCGAGTTCGGTATGGATAAGAGGTGGGTGTGGGGAGATGCTGTCGTAACCGGCTTAGCGAAGATAGATGGTAGGCGAGCCGTCGTTATAGCACAGGACTTCACCTTCATGGGTGGCTCACTAGGTGAGATGCATGCTGCTAAGATAGTTAAGGCGATGCAGTTCGCTCTAAGTCAGGGAGTACCTATAGTATTCCTAAACGACTCTGGTGGTGCTAGGATCCAGGAAGGTGTCGACTCTCTGAGGGGGTACGGGGACATATTCTATATGAATGTCATGGCTTCAGGGGTGGTGCCTCAGATAGCTGCCATCATGGGGCCCTGTGCTGGAGGCGCTGTCTACTCACCAGCACTCATGGACTTCATAGTTATGGTCAAGAAGACCTCGTTCATGTTCATAACCGGCCCGAGAGTAGTTAAAGCTGCTATCGGGGAGACTGTGGACGAGCAACAACTTGGAGGACCTGAGGTACATGCCACTAAGTCCGGCCAGGCTGACTTCCTAGCTGAGGACGATAAGGACGCTGTAGGTATAATCAGGAAGCTACTCTCATACCTACCCAGCAACAACATGGAGGATCCCCCGGTTATTAGGGTCGGTGACCCACCTGATAGGAGTGCTCCGGAGCTGGATGATGTAGTACCAGAGGATCCGAACGCTCCGTACGACATGTATAAGATTATAAATGCTGTACTAGATGTAGGGTCGTTCTTCGAGGTCAAGTCTCTATGGGCTAGAAACGCTATAACCGGCTTCGGCAGGCTAGATGGGAGAACTGTGTGTGTAGTGGCTAACCAACCCAACTACATGGCTGGTGTCCTAGATATAGATTCCTCCGATAAGATAGCGGAGCATGTCAGGTTCTGCGACTCCTTTAACATACCTATACTAACATTCGTGGACGTTCCGGGCTATATGCCCGGTACTAGACAGGAACATGGTGGGATAATAAGGCACGGAGCTAAGGTGCTGTACGCATATAGTGAGGCAACAGTTCCTAAGTTAACAGTGATAGTGAGGAAGGCATACGGAGGAGCCTACATCGCGATGGGCTCGAAACACCTCGGAGCTGACTTCGTAGCTGCCTGGCCAACAGCTGAGATAGCGGTAATGGGACCGGAGGGGGCTGCTGAGATCATATGGAGAAGGGAGTTGGAGGCAGTTAAAGACCCGCAGGAGAGGGCTAAGCTCCTAGCTAAATTCACTGAGGAATATAGAAACAAGTTCGCTAACCCGTATGTAGCAGCTAGTCGAGGCTATATAGATGCCGTAATTCAGCCCAGCGACACGAGGCGAGTACTAGCGAAAGCCCTCGACGCCTTATCTACGAAGAGAGAGGTCAGGATATGGGTACCACCAAAGAAACACGGATTAATACCTGTATAACAGAGACACCTAGGAGCAAGTAATAAGGTTTCTATGAGTCTAGTAAAGTAAGGAGTTTTTCTTGGCGTGTTTTGCTGACCTTTATTGTAGCAAGCACTATACCAGGCTCTGTCCCTACCTAAGACATGCTCAGTAAGTACCGCTAAAATTCGGTCGAATATCTTTTCTATGTTCTCTGCTAACAGCTACACAGCATATCATACCTGAAAGCCCTATCCTTTAGAACGGAAGGGGGTTAGTTTCCTTTAGTACCTGTTAAGCCCCTGTAGGCGAACCCAACCTTATAGCTCCTAGGTCTTAGTACCGCCACCATCTTCTCGAAGATCTTTTCGGGGTTTGCGTCTCCGGTTACTAAAATATCGAGGGTAGCATACCTATACTCTACCCAGGTATGTATGACCATGTGGGCACCTTCTAAAAGGACTATCACTGAGACACCTCCCTTCTTCCCCCCGAAACTCCAGGACTTCACTTCTACAGGCTCCAGTCCCTCCTCCTTCAGTGCGCGGACTACGGCTGATACAAGTAGTTCCTCGTCCTCAAGTAGCTTAGGCTCTATATCGTAGAGATTAGCATATACGTGCTTACCAATAGGTGGAGAGCTGGTCTGCAGCTCCCTGCCCGGTCCCATAGCACTACACACTCCAGATACTACTCCCCGGTTTTAAGCTTTCTAAGGTGGTAAGCCTTGAAGTTATTTAACGAGATCTCCTTGGGTGGTACTTAGCTAAGGCCTCGGCTAGGAGCTCAGCCCTGCAGCTTGGGCATAAATCTAGTGAAGCCTTAACCGGGTAGGCTCTCTCACTCACATTCCTCACTTCTTCTTCAGCTCCTACAGGTCCTCCACACCGTGAACATCTAGAGACTCTATGAATAACCCTGTACTTCAGGTCCTCCAAGCTCTTAGAGGCATGCTCGAAGTTCTTAGTTATGGTGATGGCCTCTTTAGGGCATACATCAGCACATCTACCGCAGAAAATACATCTACCGATGAAATACTCTATGACGATTCTATCACCTTCAACTTTAGTCGTTAGAGAGTTAGGTGGGCAGGCTAGGGCGCAGGCACCGCAGCCCCAGCACATAGCTGGATCTATCTCTATAGTACCTCGGAAGTACTCCGTTACGAGGCTTCCCTCCGCAGGGTACTTCCTAGTGACTCTACCCACCTTAGCAGCTACTCTAAGCAGTTTAACGTAGGACACCTTACCCACCAGCGAGATCTGTTAGTTTGAGTCTAACACATCTACCGCTAACCCTATCATACACTACTACTCTATCTGTGCATGAGAAGCATGGGTCTATGCTTGCTATAGTTAGTGGTGCATCTGCTAGTGGGGTACCTCTAAGCATGGCTCTCAAAGCCGGTATGTTCTGGTATGTGGGTGCTCTAACCCTCCACCTATAGGGCCTCCCAACACCCGTAATTATGAAGTGCACGTCCTCACCCCTAGGAGCCTCAATAGCAGCAACGGCTTTCTTAAGTGGTGGTATCTCGCGGGATTCAGCCCTAACCGGGCCTTCTGGTATTTTATCTAGTAGTTGCCTAACTATCTCTATACTCTCGAATACCTCGTCAACTCTAACTAGAATTCTAGCTAGGTTATCTCCCTCGGTGTATAGGGGTACCCTAAACGAAACCTCACTATATGCGAGGTACGGGTAATCCTTCCTAACATCCCTATAGAGACCTGAAGCCCTAGCGACAGGGCCTACAACACTTAAAGCCCTGGCATCAGACCTAGGTAGCACCCCAGTACCTGAAGCTCTAGATTTGATCTGGGGAACTGAAAGCAGTATCTTTAAGAACTCTGTGAATTCCTCCTTAATGACCTTCAGGTAATTAAGGGTCTTAGCTATCCTATCTCTATCTAGGTCAAATCTGATCCCTCCAACGGTGTTTACCCCGTAGGTCTTTCTAGAACCACTGAGTATCTCAGCTACCACCATAGCCTTCTCCCTAATCCTCCATGTATGCATGAAGCCAGCATCATAACCAAGTATGTGTGCTACCACCCCTAACCATAGGAGGTGACTATGTATTCTCTCAATCTCAAGGAGCACGCTCCTCACGTACATAGCTCTTTCAGGAACCTCGATCCCAGCAGCTTTCTCAAGTGCTAACGCGTAACAACATGAGTGTACGAAGCCACATATACCGCATATCCTCTCGGCCAGGTAGAATATATCCTCGTAGGTCACTCTACGGGATTCAGCTAGCTTCTCAATACCTCTATGGACGTGGAACCCTCTGTAAACAATGTCCTCAACAGTTTCCCCCTTACCGTAGATCTCGAAGTACTCAGGCTCGTGGAGAGCTGGGTGGTATGGCCCTAGGGGAAGCCCTACCTCCTTATTTGTCTCAGGTCGTGGTAACTGCTTCGGTGGTGGCCTACTATCGTAGCTGAAGTCCTTACGTAAAGGATAGATCCCTTCAGGCCAGTCCTCTGGTAGAACTAACCTCTTAACAGGTCTGTAGGTAAACTCTATACCTACCATATCCCTAGCCTCAAGCTCACACCAATCAGCTGCCGGGACCTCAGTAACTATCGATGGAACTGACGGGTGTAGCTTAGGTATGTCCACCCTTAAAACGACGTTTAAGCCGAGCTCGTCGAAGCTGAAGATATGGTAAAGAGCTAGGTAGCCCCTTATCTGGATCTCGTCACTCCCAACACAAGTTCTGAAGTAGGCTCCGAGGTTGTAGAGTGATTTAGCTACATCTCTAAGCACGTCACGCTTCACAGTAACAAATAGAGTATCTCTTTCAATACCCTCAATAATAGCCCCTAACCGAGAGAGCTCCTCAATCACAGCCTCCCTAGTGGTACCTGAGGACACTGACAACGCCTCACAGGGAACGAACTACTAGAAACAGCATAGCTATGGTGAACAGTGTCCCAACAAGTAGTGATATCGTTAGGAGTGAGCTACTCAGCGATCTCTGTAAGAGTTGAAGAAGTTCTGTAAGTCTAAAGACTCTTCTATATGTTAGAAGCTCAGCTCTCGAGGAACTTTCTACGATATGTTGTAGTAAGCCTTTTTTACCTACTGTCCGAAGCTCTACTACTCCCTCAGTTCCTGTAAGAGCTCCCTCTAATTTCTCGGTTATAGTTTCGGTATACACTGGTACTAAGGTAACTTCATCCATAAGCTTAACGTGGACCCTACTATGCATAGCTTCAACATATGCTGGTATTAGGGTAACTCCGTCCATAAGCTTAGAGTAGATTCTATTATAAGTTTCTTCAAGGTATTGAGAACTCTTAAGTATTATCGCTATAAGCCTGGCTGGTAGCTTCAACTCCCTAAGGCTTTTCTCTACATATAGCGAGAGCTTGTAGAGGTAGTTAAGCGTGACGTGAATAGCCATAACTTCAACCATTTCATTGCGGTTACCTTTACCTAGATCTTGCTAGAACTATCTTCGTTTCCCCAACATTTACTTCTACAATCTTGCAGTTCTCTACGACCTTCGTTTCCCCAATAACATTTCTAAGTAGGACCCTATCCCCATCAGCCTTAGCGTAGATAACTTCATCGAAGACGAGGTTCCCATCTAGAAATACCTTATACTCACACATACTAGCACCAAATTTAAGTGGATACGTTTCTTTATATGCTTTAAGTAGCTTTAGTTTAGTGGATTTAGGTTTGAAGAGAGGTTTCAAGGTAGCTGTGTGCGGTAAGGGAGGTGTTGGTAAGACACTAATAGCAGGTACGTTAGCTAGGCTGTTAGCTAGAAGAGGATTTAAGGTCCTAGCTATAGACGTAGATTCAAACCCTAATCTCCACAGCACCCTAGGTATAGCTATAGAGACCCCCCTAAAGCCTCTAGCTTATAACGAGGAGCTGGTCGAGGAGAGAACAGGAGCTAGACCAGGTGGCTGGGGGCTTTTCTTCTCACTTAACCCTAGGGTAGACGACATACCAGACAAGTTCTCTCTAGTAAGCCCTGAGGGGGTAAGGCTCTTAGTTGTCGGGATGCCTAAGGCAGGATTGGGCTGCTTATGCCCTCAGAACGCCTTAGTTAAGTCCCTAGTAGACCACATAGTACTAGCTAGGAACGAGGTAGTAGTGCTAGATATGGAGGCAGGTCTTGAACACTTCGGCCGAGGAACTGCTAAGGGGGTAGACTACCTACTCATCGTCATGGAGCCTACCATCAAGTCCCTCGAAACTGCTAGGAGGAGCATTACCCTAGTTAGGGAGCTAGGTATAGGCAGAGTTTGGGGGATTCTAAATAAAGTGAGGAGTGATGAGGAGGTAGAATTCATCAACAGGAAGTCCCGGGATCTTGGAATAGACATAGTGTCTACAATACCCTACGATGATAACGTAGTTACAGCTGAGATGGCTGGAGTATCTATTTTAGACTACGATAGTAACTCCCCATTCGTTTCAGCAGTAAGCAGACTCTGCGATATCTTATTGAAGGACTGGTACGGGGATGTCCCCTACTAGCTAGGTATATCAGAGCCCAGAGTTCTGGGTTTTCAAGTACGCCTACTAGGTTACTTAGATGGTACTACCTACCCACTACTAAGGTGTAATAGATCCTGTTTAGTAAGTACATTTTCACTAGTAGCTACTTAGGAGTAGATCGACTAGGAGCTATACCTCTAAACAGCTAGAAGTTGTCCCAGCTGATTTAGACTGTTACAGTCTAAATCACTCGGGAGGAATCTAAATAAGATTGAGATTAGCTAACTACCAGAAACTAATTGGGATAGGGCCTATTTTAATATATTTAGAGAAAACGAGGGTAGAGGTGGCTTATTTCTGATGCTGGAATGTCGTGTAGTTAGGCTTCTCTAATAGATGCTTTAACCTCTACTTCTACTAGTATCTCTAGGTGGTCTAGTTAGTGGAGTTACATGGAGTAGTAATAGCGATAGCTCTTACATTTACTTTAAATATGATTATTTATAGGTTACGTCATGTACATAGACTTAAAGCTTACGGTCCAATACTACATCTAATAAATAAATCAGGTCATATATGGGAGATTCCTCTTGGTTTAGTCCCGGAATATGAAAGAGAGAAGCTCCTAGAAAAGCTACAGGAAATACCGCAAAGAAAGGTTAGGAAGACAACATCATATAGTGCGATAGGAATAACCATTGAAGCAGTGGTGACTTTCATTATGCTTCTAATCATATTTTCATTCCTTTTTAGCTACTGTAGACCTAGCTAAGCTTGTTACGTATAAAGTAGAGCTAGCTGATTTTACGGGGCTCGAATCTAGGCAAATCCCCGTAGCTGTTACAGCTTAAGGTTCTGTAACAATTACTTTGTATATAGCAGTAGGTTCTGAAGCTCCTTTAGGTAGTAGTACACTTAGCCCATCTAAAGCTCTACCTCTGTTAGTAGTTCTAGGAGTAGCTACTCCTAGAACTCTACAGATCTCCTAAGCTTCTACTCCACCTAGGTGGCCTGCTTCTTAGTTAGTGAAATACTACTCCTGGGAATTTACCCAAGTCCTTAAGCTAGGAATAGGGTAGAACCTCCTAGAGGTCTACCCCGCCTCCCACTCCTTAGTAGTACTACTGGTAGTATAGGAGTAAGGGCAGTATTATCTAGGCCCTACACCTAACTAGTCCTAGACTAGCTATTGCTACTAATGAAGGAAGCCCTAAATAGTTGGAGTAAAAACCTAGAAACGTCCTATCTGAAGGGTTGGGTTCTAGTTAGCGAGGATAAAGAAAAATATGGGTTTTAGCTTGATTTCTGATGCTATGCTGGTAATCCTAGAGCTCTTCTCTTACGGTCTATGTGGTCCAGCATTATCTCTGCTGCTTTCTTGGGGTCCGGCTCCACTACGAACCTCGCACCCACCAGCTTCTCGACGTCCTCGGTGAGTAGCTTAGTTACGAGTTCGCTACCTAGTACGGGAGGTATTACGCCTAGGTGTACGTTAACTCCCTGGGTTACGAACCACGTACCTATAGATACGGCTTTACTGCTCATAGCTTCTGGAGCTGAGCCGAAGACTGGGAGATCCGATATGTCTACTCCTAGAGCTTCAGCTACAGCGTTTAGAGCTACCAGTATTCTTGAGTTATCGACGCAGCTACCCATGTGGAGGCATGGAGGTATCTTCAGGGCCTCCAGCACCTTCCTAAGTCTACCACCAGCTAGTGCCTGAGCTTCGAGACTCATTAACCCAGCTTTTGCTGCTGCTATAGCCCAGCAACCCGTACCTACTACTAACACGTCGTTAGCTATTAACTCCTTAGCTAGCTCTACATGCCCTCTGTCTTGAGGTACCTTCGGATTGTTGCAACCGACTATGCCGACAATACCTCTAATATCTCCTCTCTTTATAGCTTCGATTAGAGGTGCTAGGGACCCTCCAAGAGCCTCAACTATGGCCTCCACCGAGAACCCTGCGATGAGCTTCGACTTTATATCAGGTATGAACACCCTCTCTCTAGCTCTCCTCGGGAAGTTCTCCACAGCTGTCCGAACTATTTCCCAAGCTACTTCATCAGCTCTCCCAGCTTTCCACTCTATGTGGATAGCTCCGGGTATTCTAGCTATAGGCATTGTAGTTACTAGTTTTGTGTGGAAGCACCTAGCAACATCAGCTAGTGCTGGCATAACACACTGGTAGTCAGCAACCATAGCCTCGACAGCACCGGTAGCTAGAGCGAGCTCCTGGTGTAGGAGGTTCCCAGCTGAAGGTATCCCTAACCTCATTAGGACTTCGTTAGCAGTACAACATATACCGCATACGTTTATGCCCTTAGCTCCAACATCCTTCGCTAACTTCAGAGCATCCTCGGATCTAGCTACCTCAACTACCTTCGTCGAGAGCAGGGGGTTATGGCCATGAACTACTATGTTAACCTCATCATGCTTAAGGACACCTAGATTAGCATAGCTCTCTACAGGTCTGGGTGTCCCGAACATAGCGTCCTGAAGCTCTGTCGCAGTTAGCATAGCGTAGCAGTCAGCTAGAGCTGTCCTAAGCCCGTGGGCTAGTAGGCTTCTGTAGTCAGCATCAACACCCACATGTATCCTGTGGAGAGCTTCGAAAGCCTCACGCCATATAGACCTCGGTACTATCCCCAACCTCTCGAAGATTCTTCTCCTACTCTCTATGGAGTATGCTCTGAAAACGTTCAAAGGCTCTTCAGTAGTCCTCGTAAAGTCCTCCTCAATCTTTTTAACTACCTCTACAGCTAGGTCCAGCACAGATCTTGTCTCAGCGTCAGGTATACCAAGTCTCTTCGCTATAGATCTAAGCTTCCTCTCGTCAGCAATCCTATAGGGGTACGGTCTACCCTCCAGAGAGTGCTCAACAGCACCCTTAAATGTCTCAAGTACATGGAACGCGTGTTCCCCGTGGGCCGCCTCACCGTTAGCTATGTGGAAGAGGACCCTCCTAGCAACCATAGTGTTAGCATCAGCACCACATATACCCCTAGATGGCCCCACCCCGTAGGGGTCTATCCTACATGGTCCCATCATACAGAACCAGCAGCAAAGCCCGAGAGACCCGAACCCGCACTGAGGTTGCTGTTTCTCATACCTGTGGTATACCGTCTCTATACCTAGCTCCTCAGCTCTCCTAATCATGATCTGAGCTGCTTTATCTACGGTTTTCTCCTCCGGTTTCCTAATGGGAGTTACACCCATGTTCCTCACCACCTGAGGGAGGTATGTACAAAACCGCGTCAGACCCTGAAGTCCCGGTAAGACCTGTCGCGAACTCCTTAGCTTTCCTCTTACGAAGCTCGTATAGAGCTTCCTCAACCCTACCGTACCTAAGGGCTCCTGTAGGGCATGCCTCAACGCATGCTGGTGTGAGACCTTTCCGAACCCTGTCTACACAGAAATCACACTTAGCAATGACCTTCTTACCTAGGTCTAGGGATATGGCCCCGTATGGGCAGGCCAGTATACAGCCCTTACAACCTATGCAGAGATCCTCACGTAGGAGGACAGGTCCCTCCGCGACTTTATAGAGAGCTTCTGTAGGGCATACCTCAACACACGGAGGCTTCTCGCAGTGCATACAACGTATAGGGACATTATAACCTAATGCTGGTACCACTCTTATCCTAGATATCGGTGTCGGGACCTCGTAGGGAGCTGTGTAGGTAGTCTTAGTTAGAGAGTGTTCTGTAGCACACGCAAAGTAGCAAGATAGACAACCAAGACATCTTTCTATGTCGACGTATATGATAAGACCATCAGGCAAAGTCTCTACCTGGAAGAAATAATTTGGGGGTTTATATACCTCGCTTTTACTTACCTTAAAATAACGCTCAAGTTCTCAGGCATTTCTAATTGAAATACGTTTAGTCATCGAATATAGAGCAACTGCTATGACTGCCTGTGGGGGAGCATCTGCTGGTAGTTCAGGTATGCCCACAGGATCGGCTGGGATATCCCCCTTTGCATGCTCGTCTCCTGCGATCACTAGGGCGTACTTCGCGTCCTTAAACTCTATATCGTCAAGTCTCCTACCACTTGTGGTTCCCGGAACTAACAGGAGGATCTCATCAAACTTGAAGTGTTCTAGTACTTCTCTCGCCGTGGGTAGCACGACGAGTGATTTACCGTGTTTTAAGGCTATTCTATAAGCTTCCGGTACACCGGACTGTGAAGCCATTCCCGAGGCTCTAACAACTATGAATAGATCTACCTTAACCCCGCTAAACCCGTATGCTATCTTCACGGACTCTACTAGTCTGTGTGGTGATGTAACACCTGAGAGGATTATTGTTACCGACATACCCAGCCCCCAGTAAGTGCCGTAGTGGCTATTTTCACTACGTTACCACACCATATAGCCGAAGAGCTCCCTCTTACCCTGACCCCTAGCGGACATGTACCTCTCGAGAGCTAGTAGGAAATCCTCCATACCTACCTTCTCCGACCCCCTCCTTATAGCGTTGTAGCCTGCCTCAGTGCATATAGCCTTAATGTCAGCACCACAAAGCCCTTCAGACATCTTCGCTAGTTTAAGTAGATCTACGTCATCTGCTAGAGCCATTCGAGATGTGTGGACTTTGAATATCTCGTACCTACCTCTCTCGTCTGGGGGTGGTACGCTGATTAATCTATCGAACCTACCGGGCCTTAGAAGTGCCGGGTCTATGATGTCGATCCTATTTGTTGCCGCCATTATCTTGACCTTATCTAGAGGGTCGAACCCGTCGATCTCCACTAGTAGCTGAGATAGTGTTCTGTGGATCTCCCGCTCACCTGATGTCCCTACATCCACCCTCTTAGCCCCTATAGCATCAAGTTCATCTATAAACACTATTGCCGGTGCTTTACGCCTAGCTAGTCTGAACACCTCCCTAACTATCCTAGCTCCCTCACCAACAAACTTCTGAGCAAGCTCAGACGCAGCTAGTCTAATGAAGGTTGCGTTGACCTCCCCGGCTACGGCTTTCGCTAATAATGTCTTACCGCAGCCAGGTGGTCCGTACAGTAAAACACCTTTAGGAGGTTCTATACCTATCCTAGAGAAAAGCTCCGGATTCTTAAGCGGTATCTCTACTACCTCACGTAACTCCCTGATCTGCTCGTGGAGTCCTCCAACGTCGCTGAACCTCACTCTAGGCCTCTCATCTACCTCCATAGCCTTCACGTAGTAGTCCTCAGATATCGGTAGTACCTCGACAATCGCGGAACCCCTCTGATTTAGAGCTACGTGAACACCCGGCTTCAGCTTAGAGACATCTACGAACCCACTAACCTGGACAACCAACGTCGGACCAGTACTACTCTTAACTACAGCCCTCCCATCCTCCAGGACCTCCACGACAACGGCCTCAACGAGGGGGGACGACATTAACTTATCTATCTCACTCTTATAGTAGTTCAACTCCCTCCTCAAGAACTCTATCTCAGCCTCAAGTTGCTGGACTCTTTCCTCTAGGTGCCTAACGTACTCAAAGATATTGCTCTTCTTATCGCTACCTACATAACTCAGAGTTTTCCACCTCTGCTATACTGACTACACAACTAATTTATAAAGATGGAGATACCCTACCTAATTACATCAACTCATGGATACCTAAAGAGATGGGTAATTTTAACTAGCTCGCTTTATTCCTATCGTAACGTTGAAGCCTTCTACATCCCATGTCTTAGTGTAGTAACCATCACCTATCCTCCCTAGAGATAGCTTTACAGCCCTAACCTCCTTCAAGATGTAGCTACTTAGTTCATTAACAGCTCTCCTAATGTCCTCTGAGTCTGCCTCCACGAACATCTCGATAAAGTCTGATACGTTTAGGTTCAGCTCCTTCCTCATTACCTGAGCCCTCCTCACGATCTCCCTTGCTAGAGCCTCCATATACAGAGCCTCATCTATGCGGTTAGGTAGGCACACAGTAACACCTCCCTCTTCCACGTACTCGTAACCTTTCTCGGTGCAGGTCGATATGTCCCTAGCTACCAGGACACTCTTAACATTAGATAACCTGCTGATAACGTCACCTAAGTACTCAACGAGCTTCAAGACATCCTCCTGTGCTACTATTACAGCCTCACGTAGCGGCCACCTTATCTTAATCCCTAGCCTGTTCCTGAGGGATGCTGCTAACTCAACCACCTTTAACGCTAACTTAAAGCCCTCCTCGAGCTGTGTATCTATCATGCTCTCATCCGGCTCCTCCACCGTGGTTAGGTGAACACTCTCAGACTCCTCAGGCTCGAAGTACTTTATGAAGTTCAGCCAGAGCGCCTCCATGAGGTGTGGAACAGCTGGAGCAAACACCTTAACCAACCGCTTGAGAACGTAGTACAGAACTGCGTAGACTACGAACCTATCGTCGCTCTCCTCACTCCAGACCCTAGGCCTCACTAACTTAAGGTATGTCCTACTTAAGTCCTCAACTGTGAAGTCTATCATGGTCTGGACAGCCTTGTTTATCTCGTATCCTTCCATGAACTTGTTGAAGTCTCTCATAACGCTGTTAATCCTAGACAGTACCCACCTATCCTCTACTGATAACCTCCCCATATACCTGGAAAGTTCGTGCTGCTTCGGGGAGAACTTATCTAAGTCCATATACATACCTGCGAACCTGAAGACGTTCCAGACTATGTTTAGTATGCTGGTTGAAACCTTCCTAACCTCGTCGGGGTCGAACATGAAGGAGTCTCCGGGAGGGTACCGGAACAGTAAGTAGAGTCTGAGAGTGTCAGCCCCGTACCTCTTAAGAGCATCCTCAGCGTAGACGACGTTCCCAAGGTGCTTAGACATCTTCCTACCGTACTTGTCGAGGACATGTCCCTGTATTAGGATCTGCCTGTATGGTGCTACACCCCTATCTATCACTGAAGTAGCTAGTAGTGAGTAGAACCACCCTCTAGTCTGGTCGATGGCCTCAGTTATGAATGAGTAGGGGAAGACCTTACTGAAGAGTTCCCTATTCCTTAATCCGTCAACGGAAGCTATCCACGCAACACCACTATCTATCCACACATCAACAACGAAAGGCTCTCTAACCCACTTACTACAGTCAGGTGTTGAGAGCTCTACCTGGTCGATCCAGGGTCTATGAACCAGCTTATCGTCATCAACATCCGGAACCTTCACCGCGAGCTTCTTAAGCTCCTCAATACTACCTACTACTAGGATCTTACTGGGGTCATCTACACATCTCCATATAGGTAGTGGGGTCCCCCATATTCTAGACCTAGATATTGTCCAGTCCTTAACGTTAGCTAGCCAGGACTCGAACCTATTGCGATGTACCTTAGGGAACACCTCAACAGAATTGAGAGCCTCGATGAGCTCGTTCCTCAATCGACTCATAGCTATGAACCACTGCCTATCTGCTCTGTATATTAGCGGGGTACCACACCTCCAGCAGTGGGGATACCTATGCACTATCTTCCCTACTTTCACTAGTAGACCCTTCTTCCTCAGTATCTCGACAGCTAGTTCGGAGGCTTCACCTACGGTAAGACCTTGAAACACCCCGGACGAGTCATCGAATGTACCGTCGATTCTGACAGTGCTGGTTACAGGCAGACCATATCTAACTCCGAGCTCGTAGTCCTCAGGTCCGTGACCCGGCGCTATGTGTACGAGTCCTGTCCCCTCCTCGAGACTCACGAACTCGGCATCTACAACGTAGTGGCTGTTCGAATGGTTCCTATGGATCGGTACCTCCTCACCTAGAGGATGGTCGTAGCTTAAGCCCCGGAGCTCAGATCCTTTCCTAACCTCTACGCACCTCCATGTCCTCAGCCCGAGCTCGCTAGCCACTCTCTCTACGAGTCCCCTAGCTATGTACCACCTCTCACCACCGACATCAATGAGACAGTACTCTGCCTCTGGGTGTACCGCAACAGCCTCGTTATCTATCAGGGTCCACGGGGTCGTCGTCCATATTAGTAGGTACTCCCCTTCTCTACCACGGATCTTAAACTTTACGTAGACAGATGGTGACTCCTTCTCCTCATACCCCATATCGACCTCCGCATCACTGAGGGCTGTCTCACATCTCGGGCAGAACGGGAGCACTCTATGCCCCTCATATAGAAGTCCCCTCTCCCAAGCTCTCTTCACTATGTACCACACGTACTCTAAATACCTACTCTTCCTGGTCTCGTAGGCGTTCTCTAGGTCAAGCCACAGCCCTATATACTCTGTCGCGTAGAGCCTCCAGAAGGTAAGGTAGTAGTCGACGAGTTTGTTACATTCCTCAACAAATCTCTCCAGACCTATCCTCTCAGTTATCTCGCGCTTAGTCTTAACACCAAGCTTTTTCTCGACCTCTACCTCTACAGGGAGTCCCTGCTCATCCCAACCTCCCTGAGCCCACACATCGTAACCTCTAAGCCTGTAGTACCTCAATACGAAGTCCTTGTAAACCCTCCCCCTAAGGTGCCCAGTATGAGGATAACCGTTCGCTGTTGGGGGACCCTCAAGGAAGCTGAAGATGGGTCTCCCCGTCTGAGTACGCCACTTCAAAGGTATGTCTCTCTCCTTCCAGTACCTCCTCACTTCATCCTCAATCTTCTTTATCTCCAGTGGAGGCAAATCAATAGCAGACCCCCACTGTGTCAGTAGCTTAGGCTTATAAGTCTAACCTCTTCCCTGCTTTAAAGGACAGAGTTTTCAGTGAATCTGTTCTCTTTTCGAGAATACTCCCATCCGCCTAGGAACCTCTTATCAGCTACAATATATTACAATATATTGCTAGGCTCCCATATACTTCCTCAGAGTATCTGTTGCGCTGATAGCGGTATCTCACTGTTAAATTTCTCTAACACTATTCATGAACTATTCTAGTACTTACGGACACTATTTCTAACTATAAGAGAATTCCTATCATAACTTGATGGTTCTACAGACCTTTTCTAGATCTTTCCTGTACTTTAAAACTATAAGCTCTAATTCCTCCTTTATACTGTCATCACTACCTCCTCTTAGAATAGCTGTAATAACCTTACTGTATATCTCCCCCTCAGATAACACTCTCCTAAGGTGGTATAGGGCTAAATCTACTCCCCCAAAGAACTGCTTTAATACTCCTGCGAGTATCGTGGGTTTAATCATGAGGGAAGTATGAGGATCTAACCCTAAGGGCCGGAGCTTCATGTTAAGCAGTGCTGAGAACCCAGGAAAGTGCCTCTCTATGTTCTCGACTAAAGAAAATGAGGTGCAGTACATAAGCATATTAATAATGTTAGCTTCATTTAACAGCTTTCTCCCATCCCGCGACACCTTCGCATGAGCAGTACTAGCTGGTAATACCATTAAACACCCAATGACCTATAGCTTATTAGGATATATCCTACATCAACAAATCAAATGTTACCTACCTGTGATTCAGGCTAAACATCCCCTACTGCTACTTATCACTCTCCACAATAGTGATCCAAGTTGCTAAATAATTCTCTGAAATAAGTCTTTAAAAACCCTGATATCCCCCTGCCCTAAAGGGCAGTTTTGGAGACCCCCTACTTGAGGACAGATGAGGTGTTCAGGGAACCTCCATCCATACATGTGCTACGGTTGTTACCTATGTGCTCATCTAAGTAGGGCAATCACTGCTTGATTCACTATATCTATTAACCACGTATACGAGGGTGCCTGAAGTGGAAATCTATCTTGGGTAGGTTTATATTTACTGTCGTAATAATTTACCGGTAGGTTTAAAGTGGTAGCTGACCTTAAGCTGTTAATGCCGGCAAACCCTGTATTTGAGGTCTTAACCGCAGTAATCCTCCTCTTTTACGTGCTGGGGGTGTTGTTCTTCACTAAGTATGTATATATTTTCTTGAGGAAGAGGGGGCTGGAAGATAACGTCGTTGTTTACTATAATCGCAAGATAATACATATCCTAGCCGGTGGTGTGGTTGCTCTCATAGTTCCCTACCTTTTTAGCTCACCTCTAATCCCCACAGCCTTCGCGCTATCTCTAGCTATAGTAACATACATCCCCCACAAGATCGGGAAGATACTTTACTGGTTTCAGGTAAAAGACAACATGTACGAGGTGAACTTCTGCATAGCTTGGGCGCTTGCCCTACTAATCCTCTGGCTAGTATTCGGTAGCCCTATATACGCTATTATACCCATATCCTTCATGTCCTTCGGAGACGCTGTTACGGGCATCATACGGAATACTGTCTACAGGAGGAGGACGAAGTCATGGCTAGGAAATCTCGGCATGTTCTTAGTTACCTTCCCGATAGGTGTTTACTATGCTGGGCATGTAGGACTTATCGCTGCGATTGTTGCCAGCATAGTTGAGCACTATGAAATACCTCCGCTAATAGACGATAACGTCTTAATAACAACAACATCTCTGTTTGTCTTGGTAGCTAGCAAGACGTTCGGCCTACTCTAACCAGTTATGTACGCTATAATCTGGGAAGCAGCCTTCAGGCAGTCCATCACGTTATCCTCAGAAAGCTCCGAGAACTCGCTAACAGATCTAAACACACTTATCTGGACGCTCGCTAGGTTACCGTTCTTCTCATGAACAACAGTCAGAACTATGTCAAGCTTCCTCATCGAGACTATGTACTTCCCCTTGAAAGTCCTGACGTAGTACCACCCAGCATCGTAGCTTCCTCCCTCTAAGATCTCAACCCCACCGATTTTCAGGTTCTTCATGACATTACTATAAGGAGCCGAAATAGTTACACGTGCCTTAACTATGTACTCCAACTTAACCACCTCAACTAAGTTAGCTATCTCCCGCAATATTTCTCGAGTTACTCTAGTAACCTCCTTTACCGGACCGAGAAGACATCTTTCCTCATCCTCACATGCCGACGCCACAATAAGTACCCCCACATTCGTCCTAGAAAGGTAGAGAGCGACTGACGTCCTCCCAACAGCCCCCACAACCTCAGAGAAGTAGACTGTATCTAGCTCAGCACTCCCCCTCTCCTTAAGGAACTCGTGAGTCCTTAGTGCGAGGTACTCAGCGTCCTGACACCGAAACCTCACAGAAATACCTATCTCAAACACCTCCTCATACCAATACTACTATTCTAAGAAGCTCTTAATCGTGTTGTAGCTGGATATCTCCCTAACAACTAACTGAAACCCGTCATGAGTGATGGAGATCAAGATATTACCAGCTAAGGTATCTCACACGTGCTCCAGTTATGAACTAGTAATATCTCTAGAACTTTAGTTTAAAATTGATTAAGTAAATGTTGGACCCTAGGTAGGATCTAGGTACCTAGCTCAGGCAGGATTAAGTTTACCAGCCTTTTCTTCGGTCTCCTGGTTGTCACTTCCTCAGCTATGGCGTGGGCTATCAGGGGTAGGGCTATAGTCGCATCTACGTGTACCATCACCTTCATACCTGTCGGAGATGTCTTACCCCAGCTTACTGCCTCCTCGAGTGTCGCTCCTGAGAGACCGCCCCACTGTGGTAGGTCCGTCGTTATCTGCACAGCTAGTTTATGTGGTTTGTAGAAGTCGTGGATGCCTCTCTTTTCTGCGATGATTGTCTGGGCTACTGTGATGAGGTTTATGGTGTCCTTTGGGACGCCTCCACCTATGTATATAACTGCTGTCTCCTCTGAGTGCTCCCCTATCTTAACCAGCTGGTTAAAGTCTTTGACCATGTCGATTACGAGTCTCTTCCCATCTCTGAGTGCCATAATTGAGGCAATACCGTACGCGGAGTCTACAAGTGCTGGTGAGAACACGGGAACCCCGGATCTGTAGGCTGCTGTAACTATAGCGTCAATATTCTTCTCGTCGAGGAACTTCCCGAAGAGGTAGAGAAACTCTGCTGTTGAGTAGATCCCGCTTGGGAGGGTCTTTATGAAGTCAGCTATCATGCCCTCCATGACCCTATAGTCAAGCTCTGAGACATAGACATCGTAGAAGCGGTCGATCTTATGCTTCAGGAGGTCGTAGTCGTCTACGTAAGGAGACCCCATATAGTAGCTGAATCCCATCGCCTCGATTATGTCCTCCGAGATGTTAGCTCCTGTGGAGACAAGTACGTCGATGAAGCCCTCATCTACGAGCCAGCGGATAATTCTCCACATACCTGCTACTGCCATGGACCCAGCTAGTCCCATAAATATGGTTACCTTCTGGTCCTCAAACATCTTGAGTAACGTCTCGTAGACCTCCCCCAGCTTCCTACCCTGATAAGCTGTCTTGGCCATAGAGTGCAGTAGCTCACTTATCTTCCTAGGCTTTACCTCAATGGTCTCGAGCTTATCCTTGAGGTAGGGGTTGCTACCCATTCTCCTTCATCGAGTGTTGCAGGATTCAGTAGGGTATTTATGCTTATCATACCATTAATTACGGTGACACCCCTTGAGTTGCAGAACCGAGGATCTACTCGAGTTCCTACTAACTAGGCGGAGTATAAGGCAGTTCAAGCCGGATCCAGTTCCCGACGAGATATTACTCAAGGTTTTGGACCTATCTAGGTACGCCCCAAGTGCTGGCAATAGACAACCATGGGTTTTCATAGTAGTGAAAGATATTGAGGTTAAGAAGAAGCTGGCAGAGATCCATAGGGGTGCTACCCCGCTTCTAGGAGCACCAGTAGGTGTGGTCGTCGCATGTGATAAGAATGCTTCCCCAGTATCCTATCAGGTAGATTGTGCTAATGCTACTATGTACATGCTATTAGCAGCTCACGCTTTCGGCTTAGGTGCGGTGTGGTTGCAGGCCTTGAGGAACGTGGAGGACATCCAGAAACTTCTGGGTCTACCGGAGAGTCTCATACCTGTAGCTATAGTAGCTCTAGGCTTCCCCGCAGAGAAGCCTCAGGCGAGACCTAGGAAGCCCTTAGAGGATGTAACATATATAGATAGATACGGCAATAAACTCCCTACCTAAAAACTAATCATTTACTTTAACTTTTTACAGCTCTCTCTATGTTCTCTATCGATGTCCTAAGATCGTTCTCCTTACTTATATTACCCATAGAGTCTAGCATAGGCTTTGTAAGGACCTTGACTATGGCCCCCGTCTCCAGCTCAGCTAGGAGCTGAGGTACCCAGGCCATACCGTACTCGTCAGTATCCCCGTGCTCTATCAGGAAGAGGTAGTCCTCCATCCTAACCTCGAGAGGTACACTATACTTCCTACTTAACTCCTCAGCTAGCTCCTTGAAGTACTTATGTAGCGGGTGGTGGTCAGCAGTTACCAGGATCAGCTTCTTCAGGCCGGCCATCTCAGACACATTACTTACTTGATACCCAGCAAAATATATCCACGCCCGTAAAGAGATCCGACCTCCTCACTCTAAAATGGGTGAGGCCTCCAGTAGGTAGGGACCCTGCCTATAGCCCTCCACAACTAGCTAGAACTATATCTGACGACCTATAGCTCGTAAACACTCCTTAGCCGCTTCTCTAGGGTCTGGGGCCCTAGTTATAGCACCTCCAACAACAAGTATCTGCGCACCGGCATCTAGGAGGGGCGGTATATCGGTAGGCTTGATGCCCCCACTAACAGATAGTACAATCTGGGGGAATTCCGAGGCTACCTTCCTCACTAGGTCGCGGATACTCGCAGCTGTAACTCCTCGAGCTCTTTGGACGTCTATCCCTATATGAATATTTACTGCTCTGACGCCCAGATCCAGCAACTCGGAAATTCTTCCGAGTATATCTCCCCGGAAGCTAATGAAGTCCACCACGACATCACCTCCCAGTTCCCCAGCTACCTTTAGAGCAGCCTCTACTACAGGGTCGTCAGCTTCTGCCAGTAACGTCATGAAGTCAGCGCCAGCTCTAAACATGATCTCAGCTTCTAGGCCCCCAACATCAACTGTTTTAGTATCTGCTAGAACTGGTGTGCTAGCCACCACTGACTTAACTGCGGTTACGGCTTTAACTCCCTCTGACTTAATTAAGGGGGTTCCTACCTCTACTATACCTATATCAAGATCTGATATCTTGGAGAGTAATCCGAGGGCATCATTAAGTGATGTGAAGTCAAGTGCGACCTGAAGTGTCGGGAGCTTCAGGTCACGTACCTTCATCTAAAAACACTGATTAGCTTTTCTCAGCTAGATCCCGCAGTGTTAGTCCTTCCTAGATATTATTATCTCGATTGTGGATACTCTAGACTGCCTCCCGTCGCTGGTAGTTAGTACCTGGCTTCCGATCCTTATGTCCTTAATAGCTACCTTGTCGGGTAGGAACCTGCTCCTCACGATCTCGACAGCGTCTACGGCCTTGCTTATAGCTCTCCCTCTAGCCTTTATCACTATCTCTGGAACTCCTTGGTGTAGCAGGGTTAGGGTAGCCATTACGTAGTTCATTACTGGCTTCTTACCTACTAGGACGACATTTGTAGCTGCGGGTGTTGGGCCACTCATTTTCTACCACCTAGTTGTTGTCATATGGTTAAACATACATGCCTATATAAGCTTTTCTAAGACCTCACAATTAGCTATCTGCTTGTGGGCTATGTGGTTATCTGCTTTAAAGTCAGGCCTCCCCTAGATCGTTTTCGGTGCCTGGACTGGACTACGCAGTAGTAGTAGCCCTAATATCGCTGATCCTCGTCACGGTCTTAGTTGGTTTAGATAGGTTATTGTCGTTCAGGCTCCTCAGTTTCTCTAGGAGATTTAGGAAGGCGTCGAACCTTTATAGTGGGGGTGGAGTGGTATCGGACTTACTATCCAGGAGTGTTGTTAGGAAAGTGAAGGTGAGTAAGGTGGGTGAGTACCTTATAATAACCCTAGTACTTAGGACTGCCGTAGAGTCTGGTAATGAGGTCGAGATCGAGGAACCTCTCGTCATGCTGTCCGACGGTGACATCGTTTCGAAGAATAACGCTAGCGAGATCTAAACGTTTTTAATTCTGTGGAGAACCATAGATAGAGCGGTATAGCTATTGGAGGGTCTGGAAGTACGTATCTGCCGCTGGCTCTCAGATGAGGAGTTTGAAGAACTCCTCAAGGTCGCTGACTACGTTGGGAGGGATGGTAAGTGCTCGGTATTCCACGTCAGTAAGAGTAAGGTGATGAAGTCTCTAGCGGATGTCGATGACCTACTGTCCCTCCTGAGGGATCTGGGAGCAGAATTCGATGAGGACACCATTAAGAGTGAGCTCTTCAGATTTGAGAGGGTAGCTACCCTGACGTACTGTCCTAACTATATCTGCGTAGAGTTCAGCTTCTTTCTCGGGGATAGATTTAGGGACGTTCTAGCACCATTTAAGCTGAGGTATAACCGTGAGATGAAGAAGTTCTTACTTTACCCGTACTACTACACTAGTTTCATCGACACACTGAGGAAACACGGGATCAGAGTCGTGGATATGACCAGGTTTATGGAGCGGGTGGATCTAGGGATTCAAGCATCACTGAAGCTGACCCTCAGGGATTACCAGAGGGAGGCTATAGAGAGGTGGGTTAAGAACGGTTATAGGGGGGTTGTAGCACTCCCAACAGGGTCTGGGAAGACTCTAGTCGGTGTAGCAGCCGTAGTTGAGACACGTGAGAGAGCTCTCATAGTAGTACTGACTAAGGACCATGTTAGGCAGTGGTACGAGGAGATAGTGAGGACCACTGACATACCCCCAGAGCTCATCGGTTTTTACTACTCAGAAGAGAAGAGGGTGGCACCAATAACTATAACTACCTACCAGTCTGCCTCTAAGTACATATCTAAGCTAGCACCACACTTCGGACTCCTAATAATTGATGAAGTCCATCACCTACCAGCAGAGAAGTTTAAGACTGTGGCACTCGGTTCTCCAGCCCCGAAGAGGCTGGGACTCTCCGCGACTCCTTATAGGGAGGATGGTAAGCACGTAGAGCTATTTCCGTTAATGGGTGGTGTAGTCTACCATAAATCCCCGGCAGAGCTAGCAGAGGAGGGTTACCTAGCTCAGTACGAGGTCATTACGATTAGGGTAGGTCTCAAGCCTGATGAGAGGAAGAAGTATCTGGAGCTTAAAAAGAGGTATAGAGCCCTCGTTGGTGTAGCTAGGTTTGAGGATGTGTTGGGTGCTGCTAGGAGGGGTGATAGTAGAGCTCTCGAAGCTCTCAAAATCGCTACGGAGATGAGGAAGATAGTGCAAATGAGTAAGTCGAAGGTGGAGAAGGTTAAGGAGATAGTCGAGAGGGAGAAGGGGTCGAAAATAATAGTTTTCGCACACTATGTGGACCTAGCTAAGGAGATAGCTCAGGAAGTTGGTGGTTTACTTCTCACGGGTGAGGTCGATAACGCTGAGAGGGAGAAGATCCTCAGAGTCTTTAGGGAGAGTAAGGAAGGTGTCCTCGTTGTGACAACGGTGGGGGATGAGGGGCTGAACATACCTGATGCTTCTGTGGGCATATTAGTAGCTGGTACCTCCTCACCTAGGCAGTTCATTCAGAGACTTGGGAGGCTTCTAAGGCCGGTGCCTGGTAAGGTCGCTAAGCTATATGAGATCATAACTAAGGGCACCGCAGAGGAGATACACGCTAAGAAAAGGAAGGACGTATCTGTTATCAGTGACTTGGAGGTAGACGTAGACTCCGAAAAACCCCGGTAAGTAGCTATCCTCAGGATATCCTGATCTACTCCCTCAACGCGTCAGCTATCTTCTGAGCATCCTCCTCTAGGTTCGGTGACTCACATATTACTACCCCCTCCACCTTAAACTCCTTGATAGCCTCGACAGCGGCTCTCCAGTTGAAGCTCGACTCATCAAAGTTTAGGTGTAACTTCTCACCCCTCTCGCCATAGTCTATCCCGGATAGGTGGATATGGGAGTTCCTAACTGCCTCGGTTCCCAGCCTCCTCTCTATTTCTGCGAGTACCTCCCTAAACCCTTCCACGGTGTTTATCTTACCTAAGCTCCTCGCGTAGAGGTGTGCGAAGTCTATTGCGGGGAGAGCCATGTCTATGCCCTCAACTATAGCTATCACCTCATCTAAGGAACCTACCTCTGCGAGACCCCCCATAGTCTCAGGTCTTACCCAGATCTTTAACCCCATATCCGTCACAACCTTAACTACGTGCTTAACAGCTTCCCTAACAATCCTAATAGCCTCGTCTGAGCTGTACTTTCCGTAGTATCCCGGATGGAAAACCACTGACCAGGCGCCCGCTATGTACGCTATCTTCGCAGACTCCACTATCCTCTCCACGGAGGCCTTCCTCACGTCAGCCTTATCTGAGAGTAGGTTTATGTAGTAAGGTGCATGAGCTGTTAGAACGACTCCCAACTCCTTAGATAGCTCCCTAGCTTTAGACGCGGCCTCAGCACTGAGGTTTATACCTCTAACAAACTCTAACTCCATGGCGTTGAGACCTAACTCAGCAATCCTTCTTATACCGTCCAGAGTATTCCTACGCTTAGCTGAGTTAGGGATTCCAGCAGTACCTACATAAACTCCCCTAAGACTCAAAGCCCGACCCAAGATAGACTCGCCAGGAAATAACATAAAAGCTGTGCTTCAGCATGCCTCAAACAGAAACCAACCCTACCTTCAATGGGTTGTCACAGAGCCCTCATAGGCTTGCTGGCCATGACTTTATTAGTGCTTTTAAGCCTTTCCTCCCACTAATTCGGGGTGCTGGCTGTTGCCCGTCGTAGAGGTTGGTAGGATCTGCGTTAAATTGACTGGGAGGGAGGCCGGTAGGAAGGCTGTGATAGTGGATATAGTAGACGATAACTTTGTTGTGATAACCGGCCCTAAGGACCTGACAGGTGTTAAGAGGAGGAGGTCTAATGTAAAGCACCTGGAGATCTTAGATAAGAAGGTTGAGATACCTAAGGGAGCGAGTGATGAGGAGGTCATGAAGGCGTTGGAGGCTGCCGGACTCGTAGACTTCATGAGGGAGAGGGTTAAGATAGGGAAAAAAGAGATCCTCGCAGTAGTAGCTCTAGCTACTAAGCAACAGAGTTAGGAACTGTATTTCTTAGTCAGTTGAAGACCCTTCTCTTTAAGGTTTGAGGAGGCTGCATGCTTTTCTGCGAGCTAAATACTTTGCGGGTACTAGAAGATCTTGGTGTGGTAGTGTGAGTGAGGGAGTTAAGTTCCTCATTGAGCTAGATAGGTTTGCCGGCATTGAGAGGAGGTATGTAGTGAAGAAGGAGGGCAGTACCGACCCAAGCTTCGGTAAGCCTCCTACTGCGAGAACTATTGAGGAGCTTCTTAAATATGGGGTGATAAACCTAGATAAACCCCCTGGACCTACCAGCCACGAGGTAGTTGCGTGGGTAAAGAACCTCCTAGGGATTCCGAAAGCTGGGCACGGGGGTACCCTAGAGCAGCCTTAGTAGCTACCCAACCTAAGCTACTAAGGCTGCGGGGATACCCTAAGGTCTCCGGTGTACTACCTGTAGCTCTAGATAGAGCTACTAAGTTGATAGGGGTTATATCACACTCTAGTAAGGAGTACGTAGCCCTAGCACAGCTTCACTCACCTGTCCCTAGGGAGAGGCTTGAGGAGGTTGTGAAGGAGTTTACTGGTAGGATATATCAGAAGCCTCCAGTTAGGTCATCCGTTAAGAGGGTTCTGAGGATTAAGGAGGTCTATAAAATAGAGATACTTGAATATGAGGGTACATTCGCATTAATGAGGGTGGACTGCCAGCACGGGACGTACGTTAGGAAGCTTATTCACGATATCGGTGAGGTACTCGGTGTCGGTGCTCATATGCGGGAACTGAGGAGGATTAGAACTGGGCCGTTCAGGGAGGATACCTCAATTAGGATGCACGAGCTTTCCGAGGCTGTCTATCTGTATAGGGAGGAGGGTAGGGAGGATATGTTGAGGAGAGCCATACTACCGCAGGAATACATAGTCTCACACCTTCCGAAGGTCGTTGTATTCGACGGTGCTGCGGCAGCGATAACCTACGGGGCTGATCTCGCGGTCCCGGGTATATCACTACTATCTGAGGGTATAAGGAGGGGTGAGCTAGTTGCTGTATTCACATTGAAGGGTGAGCTCGTAGCTCTTGCTGAAGCTCTTATGAGTACTGAGGAAATACTAGCTAGCTCTAAGGGTATGGCCTTCAAAACTAAGCGCGTAATCTTAGAGAGGGGTGTCTACCCTAAAACATGGAAGAAAAAGGAGGCTTAGGTTTCTACTAGATACTAGACTCCCGCAGCTCTCTTGAGGAACGACCTAGCTAGCTCTGCGTGCTCGGGAGATCCTTCTTTATGGCATAGCCACCAGTCGTAGCATGTGTACTGCTTCATTCTCTCAGCAGCTTCATCGACAGTTCTCGCAGGCGGGACTATTATCCTGTCACCTACTATTTCGTTGTTAGGCCAGTTAGCTGGTATAGCTCCCTTCATTTTCTCGCTTACTTGGAGGGCTACTATCATCCTCAGTATCTCGTCGATGTTCCTACCAAGCTCCTGCGGGTAGTAGAGTATAGCTCTTATAATTCCGTTGGGATCCACTATGAATACTGCTCTAACAGTATGTGTAGCACTTTGGGCATGTAGGAAGCCCAGCTTCTTAGCTACTTCGGCCCCGGGATCCGCTATCACAGGGAACGGAATCTTAACTCCCAGGTTCTTCTCTATCCACTCAACCCACTTTATGTGGCTGTAGGTACTGTCAACACTATGTCCTAGGAGCTCGGTGTTCAGCTTCTTGAAGTCCTCGTACCTCTTCGCGAACGCTACGAACTCGGTGGTGCAGACTGGTGTGAAGTCTGCTGGGTGGCTGAACAACACCAACCACTTACCTAGGTAGTCATCAGGGAGTTTCCTAACTCCATGGGTTGTTACGACAGTCATCTCGGGGAACTTCTCACCTATGAGGGGCATCTGACCAGGCATGTTTCCACCACTCTACTTTCTAAACTTGGATTTATATATTTTTTCTTCGATTTATTTGAAGATACGATTTATCAGTTAGTTTTTCTAACCTTTCTCTCCTCCACATACCTACCTCTCAACCGTATCTCAGAGACTTTATTGATGACCTCACGAGTGAATTCCTCACCGACAACCTCCCTATAGCCTGAGATAAAGCACTTAAAGAGCTCCTCCCTGGCGGAATAGTGGGAGCTCTCCAACACCCTGATGAGGAGGTGTATATCGACTGCTACGTCCTCCACATCCTCAACATGTTTTGCTAGTCCTAGATCAACTATGTACACATCCCCGTCCCTTGCTAGTATCATATTAGACGTCGTTACATCCCCATGTGCTATCCCAGCTCTATGCATCTTCCCGACCTCCCTACCAGCTGACACCATAGCTCTACACGCGACCTCCCAATCCAGGTCTTTCAGAGCATCCCGGAGTACTAAACCCTCGATCTTCTCCATTACTATTAGACCGACTAGCGGGTCTACGAAGACTATCTTAGGAACCCTCACACCTACCTCCTCGAGTAGTGTGAGGATCCTAGCTTCAGATATGGTCCTCCTAGAGATTATAGCTCTATCTAGTTCAGGAACTCTGTAGGGCTTGCTAACCCTCTGCTTAAACACTACGCTACGGCCGAGGAACTCCCCCTCAGCTATGAGGGCTTCAGCACCTAGATATATTACCTTACTGACCCTACCAACACACGTCGACACTGTCAAGCCTCCACCTCTGCCTAACTACTGCTTTCTCAGGCTCCACACTCACACCCTTCTTAAATAGCTGGAGCCCTGTCCAGGCAATCATGACACCGTTATCTACAGCATACTTAGGTGGTACTACATAGATCCTCAAGTTCCTGTACTCAGCCATAGCCCTGAACTTCTCTACCAGGTATTTACTAGCAGCAACACCACCAACGAGGAGTATCTCCTTCTTACCGAGCTGAGCTACACCCCTCTCAGCAACCTCGACAAGAGAGGAGTAAGCTATTTCCCTAGCACTAAAACATATGTCCTCCACTCTCACGCCACTCCTATAGGCCTTAAGTGCTGCTGTTAGAAGTCCGGAGTACGAGGTGTCCTGCCCTTTAACTACGTAGGGCAGGTCTACGAACTTACCTCCCTCCGAGCACCTATCTAGAGCGTGAACCCCGCCTACCACGTAGGGTGGTGCCAGCCCCAGCTCCCTGACTAAGGTATCCATGAAGTTCCCGAGAGCTATGTCGAGAGTTTCACCGAAGACTCTGTACCTACCCCCGTGGAGAGCTGTTATGACTGTGTTACCTCCGGATATGTAGACTACTAGCGGATCTCTAGCGCCTGTCAACATCTTCCCGATCTCTATGTGTGCTACAGCGTGGTTCACTGGGACAAGGGGCTTCCCGTAGTAAGCTGCTAGGGCCCTAGCTACGGTAGCTCCGACCCTGAGGCACGGCCCTAACCCAGGGCCGAGTGCTACAGCTACAGCGTCGACAGCCTCTATATCCAGGTTTGCCTGTGTTAGAGCCTCCTTGAGGACCTTAGGTGCGTTCTTTATGAAGTTGTCAGCAGCCTCCCTGGGGTGTATTCCCCCCTTCTCAGGTATGTAGTTAAACCTAGAGTCAGCCAGTATCCTAGGCTCGTCCGAGACTATGCCTACACCAAATGTGTGGGCTGTGGACTCCACACCGAGAACTATAACCACTCAACCACCTTACGACCTCACGATCTCGGTGTAGCTACAGTAGCCGCAGTGCCATCTGGGGATGGGCTGTTTGTGGTATGCCATTACCCTACCACATCTAGGGCAGACCCTGTTCTTTAGTCTGATAACACCCTTTGCTGGATCCACCTCGTAGAGCCTGCTTCTGAATACCTTACCCTCCTTACTCATCCACCCACCCCATGCCTCTTAAGTATGTGTTCAGACTCGAATTTCCTCAATCTCTCAGCGTCCTCATATATGTGGGCATAGACCCTGGAGACACCCATACCGAACTCACTTAAAATCTTCCTCACTACGACAAGCTCAGGACTCTTAGAGTAGAGGCTGGCTAGAGCTTCAACTAAAACCTTCCTGCTGGGGGTGGACGACCCCTGGTGGGTGACTATTGCCTCCACCTCAAACCTCTTCACAACACTATTGTACTTCTCACTAACTACCCGCAACTCCCCACCCTCAATCTTAGTAGTCTTCTCAGAGCGACCGCTCACTCTAATCAGCCACCTACGTTTGAGGTAATCAACTTAAATATTTTAATATCCTACTGCCTAGGGTGGAGACCGGTCCTTCTATACATAGCTATGGGCGGTGCTCAGCAAAGAATCTCTTGACTAGAGCTGACACTACACGCACATCCTCGTCTCTGAGTCCTGGGTGGAGTGGTAGTGTGAGGACATGCTTAGAGGCTTCCTCAGACTTCGGACAACACCCAGGAGACTTCTTCACGTTAGCTAGTGCGGGCTGTCTGTGGAGTGGTATTGGGTAGTGAATAGCTGTCTCCACACCCCTCTCCCTTAGGTAGTTAGCTAGCTTATCTCTAACCCCCTCACCCTCGACCCACACAGTGAAGAGATTGTAGCTGTGCTTAGCCCAGGGTTTCTCATACGGTAGCCTCAGATGAGTAACTCCCTCAAACTCCTCGAAGTATAGCTTAGCTAACCTTCTCCTCCTCTCTATCATCTCGTCAAGCCTTCTCAGCTGTGACAAACCTAAAGCTGCCTGAACATCCGTCATCCTCATGTTCCACCCCAACATAACGTGGTAGTACCTACTCCTCTGTCCGTGGTTCCTAGCTAGCCTCACATACTCAGCTACGTCGTCTAAGTTGGTGGTGATAGCCCCGCCCTCACAGGTAGTTATGTTCTTTGTTGGGTAGAAGCTTAGGGCCCCTGCATGACCTATACTGCCTACCTTCACCCCCCTGTACTCAGATCCTAGGGCTTGCGCACAGTCCTCTAATATTAGAACGCCCCTTTCCCTAGAAAGAGAAAGTAGCTGGTCCATATCTGCTGGATGACCGTAGAGGTGGACAGGTACGACGATCTTAGTCCTCTCCGTGAGAACCCTCTCAACATCCCCGACATCGATAGTGTAGGTATCGAGATCTATATCAACCAACACAGGGGTAGCTCCAGCAAGGGCAGCAGTGGAGGCTGTAGCGAAGAACGTGAAGTCCGGGACCACCACCTCGTCACCAGGTCCGACACCCAGCCCCTTCAGAGAGAGGTAGAGAGCCGTAGTCCCATTTGATACAGCAACAACATGTTTAACCCCTAAGTACCTAGCAAGTGCTTCCTCAAACTCCTTACCGACGCTTCCGAAGGCAAGCATCCCTGAACGTAAAACAGAGACGACTGCCTCAATATCCTCCTCAGTTATGTACGGGGAAGATACCCTAATCATCTAAAGCCCAGCAATCCTGTGAAGATAGGGTAAAAAGTACAGCTTCAACTAGAACTAGCGGTGGTGTTAATAACCATAAACCTACATACAGCCGAGGTCCGGCCTAGATCATTAAGTCGAATAAGTCTCCAAGCCTCGGGAACTCTACTACACCTATGTCCGGACCTACCACTACCGGCCTCAAGCTCTCAATAGCTACATCCTCCCTTATTATTGGTGATAGGTATGTATCTTTAGAGAGTGTTACCTTAGATCCTGTTTGGTAAATACCCACAGCTGGGAGAACCACTACCTTCCTACCCCCCGGGAGTAGGGTGTCCCCCACAAGAAAACAGGAGAACTTCCCAACCACCCCTATAGGATCCCTGAGAGCTATGCTGGGGTGTTCATGACCCATAATCAGGTACTGCCAGCTGGACTTCTTTAGCTCATCCCCGAGTGGTTTATGGCCGTGAACTATGAGGAATGGAGGTAACACAAGGCTATCAACTATCTCGAACTCGAACCACCTCTTCATAAGTGGGAGGAAATTATCGTGGTTCCCCCGAACAACGACGACCTCAGCAACATGTTTTTTGACGTACCCTAGGAGCTCCATTAACTCCTGCTTCTCAACTCTACCTAAAGACCCGAAGAGGTGTTTTAAGTCCCCCGCGAACACTACTCTCTCAGCACTAACTGAGCTAAATGCCTCCTCTAAGATCCTCAAGGTGTTCCTAAGCTGGAATCTCGGTATGTAGCCACCCCTCGAGGTGATCTCCTCTTCGAAGCCTATGTGTGTGTCGGCTAGTATGATGGCTCTGTGTTCGCTAATGTAGGCTACTGGGAGCTCCCCAACGATCTTAAGTCCTTCTACTAGCTCCAGTTTTCACACTCCACTGTGGTCTCCCTTAAGGATCTTTTAAGCGTCTGTTAGAATCTCTTTCAACTATCTTAGCGGCCTTGATGAAGCTGGGGAGTTTCCTCCCGTTTATAAGCTTTATAAACCTTATTAACCCTCTACAGAGGGGAGGGTATGAGCCAAGTTACACCACTAATTAAGATAGAAAACATCGTAGCTACAGTAACCCTGGATCAGACTCTCGATCTAGGTGCTATAGCTAGGTCTATTCCTAACGTGGAGTACGACCCGGAGGAGTTCCCCGGTCTCGTATTGAGACTCGATAACCCTAAGCTCACAGCTCTAGTCTTTGGGACAGGTAAGATGGTTATCACAGGCGCTAAGAGGACTGACATGCTGATAAAGGGCTTCAAGAGGATACTGAGGCTCTTCTACAAACACGGAATTATAGTGACAGGTAAGCCCAGAATCCAGATACAGAACGTTGTGGCCTCAGCCAACCTAAACGCTGAGGTGAACCTGGAGATAGCTGCTGAATACTTAGATAACGTCATGTACGAGCCTGAGCAGTTCCCCGGGTTAATACATAAGATGGACCACCCCAGGGTCGTACTCCTCATATTCAGTAGCGGTAAGATGGTGATCACCGGAGCTAAGAGTGAGGAGGAGGTTGTCCTAGCTGTTCAGACTATACACAAGGAGCTAGCTAGGATAGGAGCTTTAAGGGGGATATCGGAGGAGGAAATCTCAGCTGAGGAGATATTGTAGGGTACTGAACCAGTCCTCCACGTAGGAAGTATTTGAGGACTGCCATACCTCGGGTGAGGCTACTAACCGGTTTTTCTTAGCTTACTCAGTAGGGCATCGCTTCTAGATAGGGATGAAGCCACTATGTCGGAGACTCTTAGAGGTTCCGGTATAGGGGACACTAGCTGCAGGTGTGATACTAAAGCCCCAGGATCTGGTTCCGCAGCACCGAATACTGCTATCCTCATAGTCCTCCACTTAGTCTCCAATAGCTTAGACCTCCTATAGGCTCTCAGAACTACCTCATACCTATGTTCCCAGTCGGGGAAGTGTCCTCTCAGGGCGTTCTCGATCTTGTTGAGGTCAGGCTCGAACTTATATACTACTATTACGGTCCTAGCTAGACCCAGCAATCCCTCGGGATCTATGTAGTTAAACCCTGCTACCGTTACCCCGTCTAGGAAGACTACGTCAGCCCCCGCTAGCTTTCTAAGTATCTCCAATGCCCTCTCCGTCCCGTCGTCACCATCTACTGTGACGGTCCCTACTTTAATGTCTCTAGGTGTCCTACCCTGATACAGTGTACCTACTAGGAATGTCCTCAGCTTAAGCTCCTTGTAGTGGGGAGGAAAGAAACCGTCATCGATCCCTACTGACCTTAAATAGCTTAACATACTCTCCAATCCTTGTATCCGCACTTAAAACCTTAAGAACTGCGTCGGGGTCCATCGCCAGACCTACCTCCTTGGTTTTCCCATGCCTACCCCTATTCACTACCCGGGCTGTGAGGACGCCCAGCATATCGAGCTCGTTCACTATGTCGCTAATCCTCCTCTGGGTTAGGGGTTCTAGACCCAGTACCTCACAGATCTTCCTGTATGTTAGGTAGAGGCTTCCAGTACTCTCAGCGAAGCCTCCTCCAATAGCTAGAGCTAGTAGAACTAGCTTACTGTGGTACGGTAAGGTCCTGACAACCTCCATTGCTGCGTTAAGCTCCAGCTCCTCCTTAGCCCTCCTAACGTGCTGTATCCCGACCATCGAAGCACCCTCACGCTCAGCTATCTCACCAGCAAGCCTCAGCAGGTCTAGAGCCCGCCTAGCATCGCCATGCTCCTTAGCAGCTATTGAGGCGCAATACTCTATGACTCCTTCCTCCAGGACACCCTCCTTAAAGGCTATCGAAGCCCTCTCCCTGAGGATATCGGCTAACTGGACCGCGTCGTATGGTGGGAACACTATCTCCACCTCCCCCAGGCTAGACCTAACCCTAGGGTCCAGCGTCTCCACGAAGTGGACGTCGTTCGTTATACCGATAATACTGACCTTACTCTTAGAGAGCTCGTCGTTCATCCTGGTAAGCCTGTAGAGAAGATCGTCACCTACCTTCCTAACGAGGAAGTCTACCTCGTCAAGCACTATTGTCACCGCAACTTTCCTCGAATCTATGTACTCCCTCAGCCTATTGTGGAGCTCAGCTACCGATAGACCTGTAAACGGGATCTTAGCACCTAGGTCGGAGCCTAGCTTGAAGAGTACTCTGTAGTTAGTGTCCTCATTACGGCAGTTAACGTAGGAGAACATGAAGGAGTCGACCCCGTGTTTCTCTGCGTACTCCCTGAACCTACTTATCACGTACTTAACCGCAGCAGTCTTACCGGTACCGGTTAACCCGTAGATGAGTATGTTGTTGGGTTTCTCCCCTCTGAGGAGGGGTGATAGGAGCTCAGCAATCCTCCTTATATACTCCTCCCTATGGGGTAGCCTACTCGGGATGTACTCACTGAGTAGGGCCTCCCGGTTCTTGAATATCCTGCTCTCCCCGATAGCCCTCCTGATGACCTCGCTTACCACATCCTCCACTAGAGCCAGCCCCCTACTTCTTAGTCTAGACGATACTAAAGTACTGTGAGCTTTAAATGAGCATGATCTTTAGGCCGGGGTCCCGCGGTTCAGCTACTTAACCCTACTTAACGATACTAATTTAGATAGCTCTGAGATATGGTGGGCTGTTCTGTTTTTGATTGGTTGTTGCTGTGTTCTGGGGTTATATGTTAGACTTATTAGCTTCATTCCTATGAGTAGCTTGGACACCCTGCTGAGTGATGGGAGCAACGCTCCGAGCTCTGCGGGGTTAAACGTAGATGGGAGCCCCGTGCCGTTGAGCTCGACAGCCACCCATGACCCGCAGGGGTAGGGAAAACCCCTGCGAGCGAGGTGGAAGTCCCTAGATGCAATGAACAAACATGAACCCACATCAACGAGCACCTAGGGACAAACGGAGCTGGAAACAGGTGATGTAACTTACAAGGGATGATAGGTGATTTATGAACCCGCGGCTGACCTAGGTTAGAGCCCCCCACTTAGTACCAGGAAGGACCCGCTCATGTTCGGGGTTCTAACAGCGAGTTTTATTACTTCGTAGACCTCCTCAGGTTTTACGAACGCCCTGGTCGGGATAGTTCTCAGTACCTTCTCCCGTAACCTCCTACTCGCTCTCGGATTATCGACCCACCCTACTGCGACCCCAACTACCCTCACTTTAGGGGCTAGCTCCTTCGCTAGGTACTCAACTACGTAGTGGAGGCTTCCTCTAGATGCTACGTAGGGTATTGAAGGTCTTAGTTCGGGGTAGGCTCTATGCCCTAGGAGTGGCACCATATCTGAGAGCATGACTATCAAGCCCCCATTCATTAGAGTTCCCAGCTTTAGGGCTAGATATGTAGGTGCTACTAGGTTAACCTTCACTAGGTAGTCGAAGAGCTCCTCACCAACCTTATCTGCAGGTGTGTCGTCGTAGTATGATGCTGAGAGAACTACGAGCTCCGGTGTGCCAGCACTCACCACCTCCTCAATGAAGTTGTCGAGCCTTCCCTGGCTGAAGTCCCACTTAACTACCTTAACGACAGCGCCCCTCACGGCCGGGTCCTGGAGGAGCCTGCTCAGAACCTCCTCGGAGCTACGGTAGTGTAGTACGAGTTTATAGTCTCTTGCGAGTTGCTTAGCTAGCTCCCTCCCTAGAACCCCTGTAGCCCCAGTTAGTAGGGCTAGGCTCACCCACCGCCACCGATATCGATATAGTAAAGTAGTAGGAGTGCGTAGAGAGGTGCTGTTAGCGGGTCTGTCCTAACCCTCACCTCAACTACCTTACCACCCCTCTCAGCTATCTTAGTAAGGTAGTACCTCACAGTATACACCTCCACATCCGTCGTGAACAGCAGCACCTTCCTAGCGAACCTATCGACGTAGAGGTGAGCTGAGGATATGTCAGCCATGATCGCCAGGCTCTTCCCGTAGCCTAGTGAGACCATCTCCGCTACCGGCTCCATGGTCGGGGTGTAGGTAACTATGTGGGGCTCTAGGAACACTCCTCTAATAGCCTTCAGTTCCTCACTATACATCTCCACAAGCTCGTCAGCTACCTGAGCTAGGGACAGGCACTCACCAGCCACTCTATCAGCCCTCCTCCGAAGCTCGCTCCTAGCTACCTTGGAGACGGAGTAAGCTAGTGAGGCAAGTAGCTTGAGGAGACCCATCCTACCGAGCTGAACCTCCGCCAGCTCCACACTACCGAACCTCGCCTTCATAGACTCCGGTAAGGGCTCTGTTACTAGAGCGACCCGGTGTCCTGTGAGGACTAGCTGGTCTAGGAGTAGGTAGAGATCGCTCAACCCTCCCGGAGTAGCTATCAGGAGGATGTCCAGCTCCCTACCCTCGTTGTAGGGAGCCACATAATACATAAGCTCGTGAGGCTGGACATAGAAAGCGTTAATACCTGATAAGGAGTTCACAAGGTGTGCTAGATACTTACCGGCACTCCTAAAAACACCCACGGAACTCACGATAATACTCCTCCCACCCTCAGAAAACCTCCGGACAACACCTAGCACTGACTCAACATCAGGTAACAGCCTAAGCTCCCCCTCCACCAGCTTACTCCAGCTACTCATCACTCACTCCACTATCTTGAAGACGACTAGGTAATTTACTTAGCTTTGAAGACCTAGTCAGAGGGCTGAGCAATGATTAACACTTAAGCTTATTATTTTGTTTTATTTATGTTTTCTGTGGGCGGGGGTGCCCGAGCCAGGTCAAAGGGGTCGGGCTGAGGCCCCGATGGCGTAGGCCTGCGTGGGTTCAAATCCCACCCCCCGCACCATATCTAGACCTTAACTACAGACCTTAACTACTACTCTGACTACCTCTACCCCGGACTGTCTTAGGATTTAGTTCTCTATTTGGGGAGCTAACTATTAGGTGCTTAAAGACCCTCATAGAAGCAGTAACTTGGTGCTATGCTAGTTAGGAGGGATCTTGTTACTCTACGTGAGGTGGTTAGTGAGGTATTCATTTCGAAAGACTCGGTAAGCTCTAATCATCTAAATGCTGATGTCGTTGGCTGTAGGGAGTTGGTTGGTGGTTGCTGGGTTGTGAGGTCCTGTCAGGGCTGTGTAGACTACTCAAATCTTTGTGAGGAGGTCGATGTCCTAGTTAAGGTTCTAGACACATCATACTGTAGGGTCCCAGAGAGCTTCGAGGTGGAGTTCTATAGTGGTAGGGTAAACATAGGTAGCTTAGTGGATGTGGAGGAGCTAGCTAAGCACCTACTAGATTTATGTAGGGAGTACACCATCCCCGGCTATGAGGTCACATCCCTCCTTAGGGTACGTAAGCTATCTAGGGAGATTAGGGTAGAAGGTTGGGGTGAGGCTGTTGAGGAGAAAGCTCTAGTCGAGATATCTGCGGGAGTTAAATACAGTGCTGGAAGACTTTCCTACGGCTCCAGCGAGTACGTAGCGGTAGCTGGAGTTGGTGAGAACCTCGGGAAGATCTTCGAGAACGTGCTCAGACTTGCCAGGGATAGAGCTAGAGCTAGGAGTAAAGCTAGGGGAGTAAACATCACTGAAGTCGGTAAAGTTGAGGTAATATTAACACGTGAAGCATCCCCAGCGCTCTTCCACGAAATCTCACACCTACTGCAGGCAGACCTAGGTACCCACTTACTAGGTAGGAAAATCCTCGTCCACGATAGGATAAGCATCTATGATAGCCCCGGAGACATCGGTAAACCATCCGCAAGGTTCTTCGACGATGAGGGAGTTACAGCTAGGAGGAGGTGGCTAGTTGAGGGAGGTGTCGTCCTAGACCTACATCACACAATAAGAACTGCTTACGAAGCCGGCTCATTCCCTGGCTCAGCACACGGCCTCTTCCACAGACCTAGACCTTTCCACACATCGTTAACTGTAGGAGGTGGGGACTGGAAAGAGAATGAGCTTGTAGAGGAAACTAGGAGGGGGTTCCTCATCGACGGTATCGCGGCCGCATTTCTAGAGGAGGGTGTGGTTAGGCTGATCCCCCAGGTCGTATATCGGATAGAGAAGGGTGAGCTAGGAGATCCTGTAGCTGTCCGGGCTATCAAGATACCTCTACTAAAGCCGGTTAAGGTGTTAGGACTTGGTAGGGATGGGTACACAAGGTTCTCTCACGAGGATTCCGCACTAGTTACTGAGACAGCTCCCCCAATTAAGGTGGAGGCCTATGTCGAAATTTGAACCCCGCAACCCTGGACACCTTAGGGGCCATACTGATCTATGCATGGATTTAATGCTTAGCTGGAGGGGTGTAGTACGTGATTAAAGAGCCCTAAAAGGTTTACTGATCCAGCTATTCTACTGATCCCACTACCTACACAGCTGGATTACCCGCACATATATATCAGGCTTGACTATGTCCTCACAACCTCCCTAGTTCTCGTAACCAGCAACTACCGCTGTAGCTTCTCACTAGTCACCTTGTACAGCTTGAACACAGCGAACGTTCCATCCGTTACTTGGGGACTGTAGCTCCAGGGATGCGTAGCATGGGAAATCTACAATTTCGCTCTAGCTTTAGCTGGGTCTGCCGAGAGAGCCTACGAAGTAGCCCGGCCTAGCAGAAGCTTTCTAATTACAGCTTATAGCCGCCAATACTCTCAGCAGGAGAGCTGAAGCGCTGGGGAGAAGCTCGTGGAATCCATGTTCAGGGTCTTGGAGGTGCTTTTATATGATGTGAGAACACCTAGAGTCGGGCCGTAGAGTTGAGGGAGGTCGGTGTTATAGCTTCTAATGCCAGGTCGTTTGAAGCACCTCTACTGATATACAAGGAGGCTGAGCCGCTCATAAAGGAGGAGGCCCTGGTACTAGTCGACGACGTTAAGTTTAGGAAGAAGTACCTCGGTGTTCTGAGGTTCGTCGTTAAGTTAGACCCCTTACTCACTACTACACAGAGATCAGCTATAATAGAGAGGCCTGAGATCGCTGAGGAGGGTATTGACATACCCTACGAAACATCTACCGTTAGGATTATTGGGGAGGTATCCGGCAGTAGGGTGGAGCCAGCAACAACACCTCCAACACCTAGATCTAAGGTCTACCTAGTGGAGAAACCTGAGGATCTGCTGATAGACCTCGGTACCGGGCTCTCAATAGGTGTACACAAGTACAGTGGAATAGAGGTGCCGATGAGGACGGATGCCCTGAGGTACCACATAGCAGTTGTAGGTACTACAGGTACCGGTAAGTCTAGACTCGTTAAAGCGGTCATAGATGAGGTGATAGCGAAGACTAACTGGAACGTCATCGTCTTCGACCACACAGGTATGGACTACGCACCGTACTGGCCCGATAAGACCGTAGCGGCAGAGCGGGTAGTACTTGACGTAGCTACCATTGCTGACGGGCTTAAGGCGTGTATAGGTACCTCCAGAGAGCTTATAGAGGAGTACATACCCCCAGCACTAGCCGAGTACGTAGTCTGCGAGGGAGGTAACACAGAGCTCTGCAATAAGCTGCAGAGCCTTAGGCAGAAGGATACCGAGGAGAGGCAGAGAGGGAAGGGCCTAGTAGCTACCCAGAAAACTACCGAGCTACCTACCATAGAGAGGGATGTTCTTGAGGCCCTAACGCTGGAGGTATCTAGTAGAGGGGGTTGGAATGCTTCTAAGCTAGCTATCTACATAGCTAGGGTTGCGTTGGGTCTGGGTGCTAAAGCAACAACAAACTTCAAGCTAACGTTCTATCTAACGCTCTACGCCCAGCACTACATAAGGAGGCTTAACAGCATGAGGTACAGAGTTGACGACCTAGTCGATAGGGCCCGCAGGGATAGGCTCCTGGTGGTAGACCTAAGCACTGTTGAAACAGAGGTTAGGAGGGTAATAGTTGCTAGGTTCCTTGAGAGGCTGTGGGAGATTATCACCGAGAGGTTGGAGCCTGTGAACACGTTGGTAGTCATAGATGAAGCACATAACTACGCATGCTACCAGGGGTGCTATCCAGCTAGCTACATGGTCGAGAAGACCCTTAGGGAGGGTAGGAAGTGGAACCTAGGCGTGGTGCTAGCCAGCCAGAGAGTCCTAGATTTCTCACCGGATGTTAGGAACAACGTGAACACCGTGTTCTTCAGCAGGTTACAGACACCCTATGACTTCGACCAGTTGAGGAACTTCGTTGACCTAGCTGGTATAAGACCTGAGACACTCTCACTTCTTGAGGCTAGGGAGTTCTTCTTTGCTGGCTTAGGTAACCCGCTCAAGTTCCCGATGTTGATTAGGGTGCGGGAGGTTGGAGACCCAGCAAGGGTTCCTAGCTGAGGAGGTGGGTGTAGCACCGGAGATCGTTGGGGAGGCCCTTAGGAAAGCAACCACTAAGCTACTTAACGAGGTTAGGAAGGTTAGGGAGGCTATCTCCGAGATCAGAAGAGCTATTGAGTCTAGGAGGGACCTCTTCCTAATTAGGAGGGCCGGTACACCTAGAGACCTGTGCTACGCCGCCATAGACTCCGGCTTCACAGCCCCAGCAATAGAGCTTGTTGGTGGTTACCTGGGTATAGTACTCGTTACTGAGGTCCTCTACGGATCTAGGTGTGGTGGGGGAGGTATAGATGTTAGAGCATATGTAGATCTGTGGTTTAACGATGACTTAACTAACTCTATAGCTAGGTACTACGAGAGGTTAACTACTCTGAGACTCCTGGAGAGGAAGAGGGCTGGTGAGGCGGACTTCGATGTCCTGCTAATTGATGGTGAGATAATCCCTAGGACTAGGTGGGTTAGTGGTGGGGAGAGGAGTGGTAGGCAGGAACTCCTCGGTAAGGTAGTTGACTTAACTGGTGAGGTACTTAAGGTAGCTAACGAGACGGACACAGCTATCGTCGGTGTTCTGAAGAGGAGTTACTCTAGGGACATCATAAACATACTCGGATTCTCGAATCTTAAGCTAAGTGATAAGGCTGTGATAAGCCTGGTTCTGGAGGAGGGTGAGTACCTGATCGCTGGGGATCATTTCACTATTAGGGCTGAGCTGGAGAAGCTTACGGGCATGCCAGGAGTTAGGAGGGACTGGCTTAGGTCTAGGTTGGAGTGGTATGAGAGCTTAGTTAATAGCATACCAGTCGGCTACACAGTTAAGCTCGCCTTCTACAGAGCACCTAGAACCATATACCCAACAGCAACTAAGGTAGAGTACGTAACAAGTGACACTATAGATGAGGAGACACTGCTCTCAAACCTCGTACACATCAGTAGCGGGACCGGAATACCCGCACCAGTAGACTACGCAGATAGCTTCTCAAACATCTCGAGAGAGCTTAAACAGACAGTCTACAATAAGCTACTTGCTGAGCTAGCTAAGAGTGTTGGAAGTAAGGAGATAGTACCACTCCTATCACTCATCAACCCAGAGAAGTTGAGGCATATTATCGGCTAGCTAACTAACACCACGTTTTACGAGAGGGAATTACTTTGTAATATACCTACGTACTAGTGTGGGGCCTGCTACGAAACTGGAGACTGCAGGATTCTATACTACGCTAAGTAAAGTGAGTAAGGTGTGGCATCTTCTAATGTATGAGAGAAGTGGAGAGTATGGGTATGTATGTGGAGGAGATCGGTGTGCGGGGCTTAATGAGGTTCTATGATTTGGTAACTCTACTGACTGCTGTGGTTATAGTGTCCGGAGTAGTAGCTCCCGGAGTTAACTACTCGGCGTACGGGCTAATAGTGCGGGGTTTAGGTGTTGCTACTAACATGGAATACGGGTTGGAGGTGGTTAGTAGGGATAGCATATGCAGTTTCCTACTATCGCAGTACACTGATTTAGGTGGTGGGGCTGGTTGTTGTAGGGAATCCCCGGTAGCTGAGCCTTACGTGTGTTATACCTCCACTAACTTGCTAGCTGAGTACGTGCTTAGATATGTTTGTGGTAGGCCAGATGTAGCTGATAGGATCAGGGCTTTCCTGGAGGAGTATCCTACAGACTTCTACGACTACTACCAGGTGTTGCTTGGGAAACCTATAGAGCTTCCCTTCATGGCTGTAGAGCACGTAGAGGTAGGTAGGGTCGGTAACATAAGTGTGAGGCATGTTGTTAGGTCGAACCCCATATACGACTACGACTACTACGCTAATCTACTAGCAGTTAAGGTTGTGTACCACTCATTGCGTGGTGAGCTTAGTGAGGCTAGGCTTGAGTTGGTTAGGTTGAGTAAGCTATATGACGGCATGGGCTTTGCCGATAGGTCGCACATGTTCCTAGGAGTTTACGAAACCTACAAGCTAGCACTAGCAGTCATAGCACATAGGATATCGGGTTACCTAACTGAAGCTGAGGAGTATGTATCTAAGCTAACCTCAATAAAACCTCTTACCACCCTATACCACAGCAATACAGGTATCGGGGACCTAAACGTCGAGACAGCTACCCTGGTAGCAATAGCTCTATACTCAACACCACCGCAATACCTAGCACCTACATCAGCAGAGCATGTAACTATAGACGCCATCCCGCTACTAACTCTAGTAGTAGCAGTATACCTGATAGTACTACTACACCGTAAGCTAAGGCGAAGGCATTAAACACTTTTACTTCTCTGGCTGTGGGTACTTTGCTAATTCCCTATTTTGCTTAACATAACATACTCAGCTTAATCGCTCCAATATCAGAAATCCTCAGCTACTAGATTAAATACCTGAGAACCCTCTAGGACCTCTCAGAATCATCGTAACCGAGATATGGACCGCGCTCAGCAAGGTAGAATCAGTAAGATCCTTAAACGGGTAGTTGTCGTTACCTAACTTCATGTCTGATAGTTCCGGGGGTCACCCTTTCTCTCTACTTATTTTATTTTACGTACTATTTTCGAGGTGATTGTCCTGGAGCTAGGAAGGATTGTTGAGGAGCTTGTTAGTGGTGTACCGAGCTACAAGGAGTTTATGACCGTACGTGAGCTAGTTGATAGTACTCGTAGGTTAGTGGGTGAGCACGGTGATGTCGCTGAACTCGTTGAGGTAGGTCCTTCCCGTGGCGATGTCCCTATATATGCTCTGGTTATTAGAGGTGGTGATGAGAGGAGGGTACTAGCTTTCGGTTTTCCACACCCGAACGAGCCTGTAGGTTCACTAGTTCTAGATTACTTGAGCTGGAGGTTGGTGAAGGATAGGGAGCTATTTAAGGCTTTTGGTGCTACCTGGGTAATCGTTAAGGTTGCTGATGTCTATGGTGCGTTACTTAATGAGGGCTGGTTTAAGGGTCCCTTCGATGTTAGGAAGTATGCTTTAAACTATTACAGGCCTCCACCGTATAAGCAGGTTGAGTGGTCCTTCCCCATAGAGTATAAGGAGCTTAAATTCACATCACCAGTACCGGAGACTGCGGCACTCATGAAGTTAATAGATGAGTGGAGGCCCACACACATCTACAGCCTACACAACGCGGGCTTTACCGGGACTTACTACTACGTTGCGAAGAGGCCCTCAGATAGGGCGCTTAAGGTCATGACTGAGATCCCGAAGAGGCTCGGCGTACCTATACATAGAGGAGAGCCTGAAGCTCCCTACATGTCGAAGATAGCTGAAGGAGTATTTAGGATGCCCAGTACTAGGGAGACCTACGACTGGCTGGAGAAGTACCTCGGTAGAGCCCCCATAGATGCTATTAAACATGGTGGGAGTAGCTACGACTACGCGTCCAGAGTTAACCCAGATGTGCAGGAGGTCGTCTGTGAGGTGCCGTACATCTACGACCCTAGGCTCGATATAGATGTGGAGGTAGGAGTACCTAGGCGTGAGATCCTGAGGATCGCAATCTCAAGAGAGAAACAGCTCGTAAGGGACTTTAAGATAGCTATGGAGAGAGTAGATAAGTTCGTAGCCACCGACAACCCCTTCTACGAAGCTCTAAAGTCGTTTACGGAAACTAGTGAGAGACGTATTGAGGCTGAGGAGAGGTGGATTGAGGAGAATAAGGAACTGGAGAAGAGCGCCACGGTTGCTCAAACCTTCGACGCGTACCTACGTACATACTGGTCACCACTCCTCAGATACGGGTTGCTGTACAGAGCAGTAACACATGAGTTATCTAGGGGGAGATCGGAGGCTGAGCTACAGAATACTCAAGAAGAAGCTCTCTCAGCAATCGATAGATACGTAGAGGTATTCAATAGGCTCACAAAGTACTACATCGTACCCGTAGATAAGCTCGTAAAGATTCAGCTAGCATCTATAGTGGCAACACTCACCGACTGACCTAACCCCGCCAGGTGGTCTAGCCGTTAACCGGCTCAGTAAGTCTCTAAACCCGAACTTAGATTCCCTGCAGGAGCTTGTGGAATCTTTGTGTGAATTTCTCGAGTGTTAGATCCCTAACTCTCTCGATCGACCTCCTGGACATAGTTACCCAGGTATCTCTATCTGTGAGAAGCTTAGATAGGGCCTCAACCGCTTCCTCCACCCCGCCATAGCCGAGCCCGTACACTCCCTCACTGACAAGATCGCTCCACGTCCCCCCTGACCTATGTACAACCACCGGCAGGCCCCTAGCCATAGCTTCAGCAACTGCGATGCCCCAGTGCTCGTTTATGGTGGCATGGAGGAACGCTCTAGCTCTATCCATTAGCTCAACTATAGCTACCCTACTAGCATCCGGTAGGAGGTACAAGTCCGCCTCCTCGGAAGGGTTAGTTGCTACCCTCAGATTCAACCTACTTGCTAGATCCACAAGCCTGTTTAGGTACGCTCTAGACGTCCTCGTACCGGCACCACCAACTATAGCTAGCTTCACATCGCTAACCTCCTCCTTAAGCCTTGGGTATACTTCCTGAATTACCCAGTGATACCTCTTCTCCTCGGAGAACCTACCCAACATAACAACCAAGTCTTCCCTCCCCTCATACGGCCTAACATCTATGGCTACAGGTGTTGACGGTGCTATTGGTGGGTTAAGTACCTCAGGCCTCTCACCGAAGACCTCCCTAACGATACTGGCAGTCCACCCAGAGTTTACTAACACTAGGTCAGCATATCTGAATGGATTGTCCCTACCTATCCACCTAATTAATTTAGAGTAGATACCGTAGTAGAGAGCCATAAACCCCCTATATCTCTCCCTAATATATGGGTCGTCTCTCCAGTAAAGACCTAATTGCTTGTATCTAGGGTCCGCAGAAACCTCTGGAGGGAAGTGTATATACTCTATGAAGATCCTTCCTTCTTTGTACTTCTTTAGGGGCTTGTAGAATCCGTTATCTATGAAGAATATTGATGGATCGAACTTCCTCATAGCTGTGGCTGACGGTAACCAAGTTAGGAGCCTTAGGTATAGACCGAAAGCTCTGAGCTCCAGCCCTAAGTCCACCCTCGGGTAGTTAGCTAAGTCTATTCCAAACCACTCCAAGTACTTCTCAGCGTGAACCCTAGTAGGTGAGACCAGCACAGGCTTAAAGCCAGCTGAGTCGAGAGCCTTAGCGATAGCAGCACAGACGAGCTCCCCTCCACCCGGTCTATTCCAGTAGTGATGAGCTACTATAGCGTAATCCGTAGAGCTCCCCGACATCCTAATCTCATTCCTGCCATTAAAACGTATGGTATATATACACCCTCGATCTATGTCTATGTCTTGCTTAGAGACCTAATCCAGAGCTACACTAACTAACCTAGAGGTAGCTACAAGTTTCTTTATCTTCGTTTATATGTAGGTGAGCTTCCCTCCCTTAACTCTAGCACACTTTGTGTACCTATGTTCGAAGGTTTTAGGTGGTACTACGTGTACGACTTTAAACCCTCTATAGGTGAGCCAGTCTGACAGTATCTTTCTGTGGCACCTAGCAGGTACCTTCTCACAGCACATAATCACAGCTCTGCGGCTACTGCAGGTTCTTTCGAGTTCTGCGAGTGCTTCCCATGCTTTAGGGGAGTGGAGGATGTATGTAGCGTAAGCTCTAAAGCCCTCAGACTTGAAGCACCTACCTATACCAACATCATCTACATCTACACCGAACCTCCTGTACCCACCTAGATTAGGTAGCCAGACATAGCCGATGCCGAGGGAGTTAAGTGCCTGTCTAAGGCTCCCACCGGAGAACTCAGGGGCTTTCCTACTGGAGGTCCACCTCCTGACATCAACAACGACCTCGACGCTGAGGCTAAGTAGCAGCCTCATAAACTCCTCCAGCTTGAGCCCACCATAACCTAATGTGTAGACAACACCCACCAACCTAATCAACTCTAGCTACTAGGAACCTGGGGGATGAGATCCACTCACTCCTGCATTTAGGGCATCTACTAGGTTTGCGAGGACTATCTAGGTCCTTGAATACGTAACCACACTTCCTACATCTAGGGGGCTCCATCAGCAGAGCTTCAGTACCACCACTCCTACTGTAGACAGACTTAGCTACGTGCTTTAGGTGCTCGTAGACCTCCCTAGGAGTTAAACCGAGCTCCACAGCAATCTCCTCAGCAGTTAAGGGCCTACCAGCTTCCTTAAGTAGCCTAGCAATTCTCTCCCGATAGGTCTCCTCCAACTTTAAGCCCATGTTTAATTGTACGTCTCGGCACTTAATTTAATGTCTCTTCCCTGCTTTAAGCTCTGCTACCTAGATGGATAGTCCGGTCATGGTTCTCACTAGGTCTTCGAATGTCTCCCTCCTCCTTATTAACTTAACTTCACTTCCGAACACCATTACCTCGGCCGGTCTAGGTCTTAGGTTATAGTTTGATGTCATCGAGTATCCGTATGCCCCGACGTCCATTATGGCTAGTATATCTTCCTCCTTTAGCTCCGGCAGTAACCTGTCTTTAGCTAGTACATCACCGGATTCGCATATGTTCCCCACTACGTCAGCTAAGATCCTCGCCTCAGCTCCTACTTTACCTACCGGTACTACCCTGTGGTAAGCGTCGTATAGAGCTGGTCTTATTAGGTGGTTCATCCCCGTATCGGTACCTACGAAAACCTTTCTACCTCCTCCATCTAGGGGGATCTCCTTAATGTCTACTACCTTAGTTAGTAGAACCCCCGCATTACCTACTAGATACCTACCTGGCTCCAGTACTAGCCTCACTCTACGTCCATACCTCTCGGAGAACTCCTCGAATAGCTTAGTTAGCTCCGAACCCAGTACCTCAACATCTAGAGGCTTCTCATCTTCTCGATACGGTATTCCCAGACCTCCACCAACATCTACGAACTCCACGTCGGTTAGTCCGGTACTTAGGATTAGCTGTAGGAGGGTTCTAGCTACCGTAACTATAGGTTCCGGGCTCAGAATCCCAGAACCTAGGTGAGCGTGTAACCCAACGATCTTCAGGTCGTAGTTCCTAGCTACCTCTAGGAGTTCCTTAACCTGGCTTAGAGGTACCCCAAACTTACTCGCACCACCAGTTACTACCTTCTGGTGGTGGCCTACCCCGAAGCCTGGGTTAATCCTCACTGAGACCTCCGTGCCGGGATATAGACGGCCATACCTCCTTAACTGTTGAATAGAGTCTATATTCACCATGGCACCTAAATCCTTAACAAACCTTAACTCATCCTCAGACACATTATTCCCGGTGAATAGAATGTTGCGAGGTTCGAAACCCACCTTAACACCTAGAAGAACCTCCCAAGGAGAGACAGCATCTAAGCCAGCACCAAGCTCCCTAAACACCTTTAAGATCTCAGCGTTACTGTTAGCTTTACACGAGTATAGAATCTCCGTATTCGAATATCTTACAGCAGTTCTCAGTCTAACGTAGTTCTCGACCATAACCTCCCTATCATAAACATAGAGTGGTGTGCCGAACTCTAATGCCAGTTCCTCAGCTCTGAAATTCCCTATAAATAACACACCATCCCTAGCCACTATCAACACGTATCACCAACTACTACTCACAACACAAACGGATAATACTGCTAGCCTCCCCTATATGCTTTCTCAATATACTTGCTGCGTAGGTGGCTATACTTCCCTCTTAAAGCTCTGTGGCAGAGAGCTCACGTTTTCTAATGCTGCAAGTGTCTCTAAACTACAAGGATATCCGAGACCTCTCAGGCACCGCAATATCCTCACTATCCTCTATTTCCCTCAGAACTCTAAGGTATGAAGGGAAAGTACCTGGATTTGGGGGTGGGGAACGTGTTAGTGAAACACCTACTTCACGCTCTTTATTCCTAAAGAAGAGGAAGTATGCTACCTTCCTATCCTGCTTCCCCCACATACTTATTAATCACTAAGCTAAGTACCTTAGCTATATTAGTTACATAAAAACATGAGAGCTACAGTTTAGCTTTAATGGGACTTAGAGGCCACCAGGTACCAACTTCTTCTAACATCCATTCACCAGCTATCTCCACGTCACCGTAGTATGAGACAGTTATCTCTATCGTTTTTTCTTCGTTGGGATGTAATCTTATCTGGCTAGATTTATGTATTAGCTCTTTACTAGGAGTCTTCACATGTATAACGACGATAACGTTCGATTCACATTTATTCTTTATAGTTACGGGTATTACTGGTTGATCTACAGTATCGTACCAAATATGTCCAACTTTCAGGTCTAAGCAGTCTAACTTAATGCACATAGTGGAACACCAGTTCAGTATTTAATAGAGTAGCAAAATATAAGCATTAGTCCGGCAAAAATAAATCAACCTCCGAAAGCAATTTTAATAAAATATATTTTATCTAGGTCGTTTAACATGTGATCAAGCTCCCAAACAACACGTCCATTTACAAACACAAAAATCTCTTTTCTATTAAATAGCTCGAAAATGCGGTTCGAAGCTTCTTCTCCGATTTCGTTGGGGAGTGTCTTCAGTAAAAAATCTTTAAGTGTTATACCTTCACCAGGTATTTCAACCCAAAAAGATGTCTTTTTTGTTAGGTCTGTCAACATATGTGCGAACTCTACAAAGACCTTCATAAGCTACTCCAATCTTAACTCATCAGCAACGTATTTTAATCCGAGCTCTTCTAGCTTCTTCCTGGAGGGTTTCCCTGTTTTAACATCCCAGCCGCGTGCTCTATAGTAATCATCTAACATCTTGTCTAACTCGAAGATCTGTCCTTTCGCAGGTGGTCTAGGCACAGGATCTTTAAGTATTCTTTCAGGTAGAGTATCATGTTCTCTACCTAGGCCCTCTCTTACATTGAATGCTCTCTCTAAGTTGAATACTCTTTCTCCAACTAACTGTAGATAGCTGATATTCCTAAACTCTTCAATCCCTGTAGCAGAGTATAGTAGTTTCGCTAAGAGAGGTAATGGTACCATACCATTTGAGAATACGAATTGACAGAAGCCAGCGGCTTCATACATTGCCGTCTCATCTTGTATTAACTTCGTCAATTCACCCTTCCCTTCGGTCGTAAACGGATCGACCTTCTTTGGAACACCCATTATCTCATAATAGTTCCACCCCATCATGTGGCTAGCACCTATTGGTGACGTAGCGAAGTTCAGTCCGTGTGCTTTAGCTGCTCTCGGATCATAAGCCGGGATCTCAAGTCCTTTGACATGCATCGCGAATTTCTCAGCTCCTCTACCGATGATCTCGGCTGCGCGCCTAGTTCCTTCAGCTAGTATATTTCCTATCCCCTCCCTTAAAGCAATCTTCCTAATCAACTCTAGCACGGGTTCGGGATCTCCCCACCTAAGTTCTAATCCATCTAACTCACTCTTAGATAGTATTCCCTTATCGTATAGTTCGTACGCCATGGATATAACCACACCGGTTGATATCGTGTCTAAGCCGTACCTATCGCACAGCATGTTAGCTTGCATTATAGCCTCGAGGTTAGTCACCCCGAGATTACCTCCGAAGGCCCACTGTGTTTCATACTCAGGCTTATCCCATACAATGCCGGCGTAAGGTCCTTTAGATGTCTTGAGGAACTGCCAGCATCTCATTGCGCACCCATAACATCCTCCGTACTTGACCACATAGCTAGCTATTATTTCGGGCTTGAACCTATCGACATTCTCCAATTCAAGCTGTCTGAAGTTGTACGTGGGGAAGTGGCCGAGTGTGTAGAACAGGTACACGATACCATCCGTACCGAGGGCTCTGAAAGCTTCGAAGGCTGGATTGGCCTTATATGTCTCAACTTTCTAAAATGGGTGAGTTAAAGGAAAGAAAATATTGGATCTTCCCAGCAGAGAGAAGAAGAGTGCTTGATGAGCTATACGATTTAACCTTACTGTGCAATAAGTGCTTGTACTGCAGATTCGTGTTCGCGCCTGAAGCTAGTGACAGTAGATTTGTGATAGCCTGTCCTCGAGGAGACGTATTTAAGCATGCTGCTTACTACGCTGAGGGCACTATCGAGATAGCGCGTTCTATTATAGAAAAGAGACTTAATTGGAATAAAACAATTGAGCAGATATTATATACATGTACCGACTGCGGTCACTGCGAGTATTGGTGTAGTAACGCGATGAGGGTCTATCCACTAACGATAATGGAGGTTATGAAAGAGACGTACGTTAAGGAACATGGTTTACCAGATAAGTGGAAGCCAGTTATCGAGAACCTTGAGAAAACGAAGAATCAATTCGGTAGACCAGCAGAAGAAAGATATAAGTGGTTACCGGACGGTGTATCATCACCAAAATACGCGGATGTAGTGCTAGTTGCTGGTGATGTATACGCATATAAGCTATCCAACATAGCGTTAGCTGCTGTTAACGTGTTGAAGAAACTAGGTGTGAGGTTCACTGTTCTATACGAAAATGAGTGGCACAGCGGATATCTGTTGTTCAGGGCTGGGTTGCGAGATAAGGGCTTAGAGTTCTTGAAGCATAATATTGAAGCGTTGTCAGCTACTGGAGTTAAGAAGGTCGTCTTCCTAGATCCTCACGACTACAGGACGTTTAAGAAAGAAGCACTAGAGGAGGGCTTAACCTACGATTTCGAGGTCCAGCACTTCATGGAGTTTGTGCTACCTCTACTAAAGAAGGCTGAGCACAGGCTCGAGAAGCTGAATATCAAGGCTACTTACCATGATCCATGTAATTTGACTAGGCATATTATGCCGTTCCCGGTCTGGGACCAGCCTCGTGAGATCCTCCACCTTATCGGAATAGAAGTAGTTGAGATGCCGAGAAAAAGATTGAACACGTACTGTTGCGGTGGTGGAGGTGGGGTACCGTTCTCATACCCGTCTCTAGCTAAGATCATTGCCAATAAACGCCTAGAAGAAGCGAAGAGTACGGGTGTGGAGGTCCTGATAACCTCTTGTCCTAGTTGTGTATGGACATTTACGGGTGAGTCTGGGATGAGAGTGTACGACATAATAGAGTTAATAGATAAAGCTCTCATAAGGTGAGAGTAGATGTCCCAGGCCGGTCTAAACATAGACATCGGAGTGTTGAAGAAGATCTTAAGTGATATCGTAGGACCTGAATGGGTTACAGACGACCCGGCAATGCTGGTCGCTTACTCTAGAGATTACGCAGCGTACATGAGGTTTAACTGGCAGACTAAATTACCTTACATAGCAGTACTGCCTAGAACACTTGAGGAGGTTCAAGCTATAGTTAAAGTAGCTAGGCAATATAAGGTCCCCGTCGTACCTGTCGGTTCCCATGGAAGCCAGTTTAGCTGGCACATACCTAGGATGGGTGGGATAGTTGTAGACATCCATAGGATGGATAGCATATTGATGATAGATGAAGATCACATGGTAGCTGTAGTTGAAGCTGGGTGCCCCATATTTAAATTACAGTCAGAGCTACTGAAGAGAAGGATGTTTATACATCAGCCAGGAGCTTGTTCAACGTTCTACATAGGCTCACACTTCACTCATGGAGTTACAAACAAAGCAAATGCTAGGCTCGGGTATGTAAACAGGCAGATAGTAGGGTATGAAATGGTTCTCGGTGATGGGACGGTGCTGAGAACTGGTACGTTATCTAACTATGAGAACCCGAGGGCTCTCTGGCCACACGGTCCTGGACCGGACCTAGGTCACCTACCCAGAATGGCGCAGGGCATGCTAGGCATAGTAACTAAAGTAGCTGTAAGGACACATCCTCTAGACGAGGAAGTTAAGGTATTTCAACCAGCATTCAACAACGTTGATATGGCTACTATAGCTCTACACGAGATAGCGCAAGAAGAGATCTGTACTGGAACATGTATGTATACTGGATACAAGTACGCGCAGTACTTTGCTGATACACCCGAGTCTGCTGACAGGCTAGACCGTGTAAATCCGGAGTGGATGTTAATGTTAACACTACAGGGAACAAAGAGATGGGTAGAATATGAAGAGAAGAAAGTGAGGGAGATTACGAGGAAGTATGGAGGTAGGATCATAACCGATAAACTACCATTTTACCAGATGTTTGAAGACGCGCAACTAAACATGTCCGCATCACTGTACTCTGAATACACAATAAAGTATTGGTCGTACCCAGGAAGTGTTGGAGCGCCAGCCGGGATGGTTATGGCACCTCTCTACGTATATCCGAGGTACTATAAGCTATTAACGTTACTATACGCTGAAGACCCCGTGCTAGGAGATCCAGACGAACTAGACGTTAAGTATAAGAGGGGGGCTATAGTGTATCCTGAGCAAGATAGCCACTACGCTATGTTCGAGTTAATGATGGCTGGCCACCCAACAGATCCAAGATTACTGAGTGAGGTAGGACCTAGATTCGCACCGAAGTTCTTCAAAGCCCTAGTCAAACTAGGATTGAGGTTGGACGCTAAATACGGGATCGCAAGACCTGGTGAGGTAGGCATTATGCCGACATACATGGAGCTTGCTAAGAAACTTAAGTACACTCTCGACCCGGACGGGATAATGCATCCAGGTGCTTGGGAGGGGGTGTGACCATGAAGTTACCTTGGAAGAACCCTCTTGAAATACCATTAGAGGAGCTAGATAAGATAAAAATTGAGGAATACATATTCCAACTCTATAAAGAGAAGTTACTGAACAAGCCGAGAAGGAAGAAGTATTGGCAGAGAGAGTATGAATATAGAGAAAGAGTTATGAAGCGTCTTGAGGAGCTTAGAAGATCCCGCGAGCTATTCCCCTAAATAATTTCATTTTTAACTCGTTTTGACGGCCTAATCAATATTCTCCCAATATTGATATAGATAACGCTAACGCGTTTAGTCACCGCACTGCCTAGCTTTCAAAACTAATCACGAGGCTTATTACTCACGTGCTCCTAGTTGAAGAAGCTTCCTAAGAACTTAAATGAGTTGTCTTCAAGTAAAAAGCCTTAACCTTAACTTGAGTTTAACATGTAACTCTTGTTAGCTGCAGATGTATGTGTATATTCCTGCGTGGATAGCTACGTATAAAGTGCTAGCCGCACTTTCCGCATCGTCTAACGGTATCATGGCTGTGTAGTCTGACGTGTCGTTAGTGAATGCTACCTGATACTCGAATAGACCTACCTGCGGGTTCCCGCTACGGGTTTGAGGTATGCCACTCAAGATTGTGGCAACATGTATGTGGATTACACTTGGGTAGTAGCCTTCGTTCATCACTATCCTAACCTTCAGGTAATTACCTTCTCTCCAAATAGTGACATCACCGACATCATAGTATTGCCCTAATATCAAGTCTGTCACATGAGTCCCGCCTGTGTATACTACGTACATAGCCCAGCTTCCTCCAGGGAAGTTCTCTCCATTCGCCCAAGCTGTCCCTACATCTTCTCTTATACAATGCGTTTCACATTCCTCCTTGCAAATTACCGTGTAGTTGAAGTACATCCCCCAATTACCTCTGTTCGTGAACCTAGTACCCTGACCCCAAGCAGTCTCTGTCCTCACGGTATACCCGTACTCGTCGACTTTAACAACCACCGCGTGTGCAGCAATATATAGAGCTGTTTCATTACTGTCAGGGCATGTAAGTCCGAAAACTTCTGTGAGATCTATCGTGAACTCCACGCTCCGATCCATTAAACCCTCAGCTTTGTATGGGAAGAGTCCTGGTATGGGATTACCTGTCTTAGTCTTAGGTATATCACTTAAGCTCGTAGCTACCGCTAAGTGTGCCTCCGCCAAATACCAGTCAGGATCCGTAATAGAGTACTTCACGTGAAGGTATAGTGAACTACCAACTACCTCAGTCCTGACTTCTACCTTCCCTATCTCATAGTACTGTCCAGCTATCAAAGGAACGGTAGTGATATCAGTCGTGCTGGTACTCCCTGTGACGGCTATGAAGCCTGTAAAGGATAGCGCTATCAAAGCTGACAATAACGTTAATATTCCTAATTTTTTGAGTTTGCTTTTCATTTGTTACTCCACTACTAGTTGAATCTAAAGCTTAATAAGCTTACTTCTTTCATAACTTCAAGCAAATACTGATGGTGTTAACACTATATTATAGGTTAATAAATAATCTAAGCAAGCTTTAATGTAACTTAAACACACTTAAATCTCCAAACCTATGTCCACATCTCAAAAGATGCGGTACTTTAGCGAGGAGGTTTATGTGCTTAAACTTCGTTCTCTCGGTTACTACCTCACACAACCTAGTGGTAGGGTATGGTATAGGTAGTGAACTCGATTTCATGATATTATTTGAGGGTTTAATGCCTAGCTAGATTTAAAGGTTCCCCACTTTCTCTCATAGGTTACATTACAGAAGGTCTACCACTTTATCGCTATTTGCGTACGCGGGGACGGCTATCTACGATGAGTTTCTGTTGCGGTTGGTTTTAGCTCTAGATATTGCTAGGATAGATACTGCGAGTGGGTAAGTAAGGAGTGCTGTTGCTATGATCGAGGAGAACTCTCCATCACTCAGTACACCTAGCTTAAGAGCTGTTAGAGCTATAGCTGACTCTAATGCCCCTCTAACGGTAATTAGTGACAGTACCTCAGTCTTTGAGAACACAGTTATTAGCCTAGTCTTACTGAGTGTTAGGACCACTACTGCTTTCCCAGTTAGAGCACCCACAAGCCCCGCGAACGTGAGGGTCGGGTTTACTGATACTAGAGTAGTTGTGTAGCCGATGTAGGTGAAGACTAGGGGCATCGTGATGAGGTTGTTCACCGTCTCTAAGCTATCTGCTACTGTCTCTACATGACTAGCTATCCTGAGGAGTGGGTCCCCGGAAGATCTAGCTAGGCCGAGCACCATACCCACGAAGTACCCTCCTAGGAGAGGACCTACACTATCTACAGATAACCCCACCACAGCAAGAAGTAGTATCATAGTAACTACGTTCAACATCCCCGTACTCAAACCCCTCCTCAGGATTAGAGTGAGCACTGCTGAGCATAGAACTACTGAGGTTAGAGACAGTGCTAAGCTCAGTACTTGGAGCTTACCTAGGGACGCTAAGATAGCTGTAGCTACTAGTAGAATCATCAGGTCATCCCCGATAGATATCCTCAGAGCTGCCTCTAAGTCAGCACCGTACTTTACGTACTTAGATAGAGCTATAACACCCTCAGTTGCTGTATTAGCTAGAATAACACCTACTACTACGGCCTTAGATGGATCACCTAGTGTGGGTAGTAGCAGGGTAAGTGCTGTAGCTATAGATAGCGAGGTATTAAGGAAAGCTATTACGGAGAACCTCCTAAGCTCACTACGACCAATACTCAGTGAGAGTCCGGCGTGTAGCCCAACAAACATGAGTGAGAAGACTGCTAAGCCCTCCCAGACATCGAGAGGTGCTGGGAGCCCAGCAAGCCTCAACAGTAGCCCGGTAACTATGTATGCTATGACTGGGGGTAGCCTCACCACCTCAAATAGTAGTGAGCTGAGGTGGGAGGCACTGAGATATAGAAACAGTAAAGCTATGTCGCTGAGAAACATCCCGCGCCTCTATCTCCACAGACTACTTCTCAGCAACTACGTGGTCTACGCTATGTATAACACCACCAGACTTCTCTATGATCTCCTTTATCCTCGCGAAGTCTATGTCGTCCCCCTCTATAGTAACGTTAAGAGTTATCGTCTCGACATCGACTTCGTTGACCCTTATGGATATCCTGCTAACCCCAGTCTCCCTAACTATCATCTCAGCTAGCTCTACTAGAGAGGTACCTCTAATCGTTTTGAGGACGTCTAGAACGACCTTCTTTAGGGGCAATCCCCCTTTACCTCACTCGGGCCCTATTTACCTTTCTAGAAGACCAGGAGTACCTCCTCAACCTCCTACTCCTACCGAAACCACACGCAGCGCAGTATCCTTTAGCTACGTTGTATGAGTGCCTTCCACACCTCCTACAACGGATGTGAGTCTTATTCTTACTTCTCTTACCCATTGACGGAGTTCCCTTCACCTACTATCACCCCTTAGGAGCCGGGGAGATCAGAACTATGTTCTCCCCTCTAATCACTACCGTACCGAGCCTCCGAGTCTTATCCTCGAGAACTTCGTAGGCATCCTCCAAGACTATGTTTAGGTGCTGATCGAAGCTCTTTAGCTTACCTCTAACCACTTCGCTAGACCTCAACTTCACGACGACGTCCTGGCCCAGGTTCTCACCAAGTAACCTCTGCGCCGCGTCACTCACCTTAAGCCCCCTATGTCGTAAGGGTAAAGCTTATAAACCTTAATAGGAGGGTCATAGCCTACCGAACTTCTTTAGAACCTCAAGCGATATGCTCCAGATATCGTCCCCAGCATGATGTACGTTCTTCAAAGCCCTCCCCCTCCTAACTGCGAGCACCTCACCCGAACTCATTAACGCTTTCGTCACAGCTAGCGGGGTCTTCCGATCTAGGGACCAGACAGCGACGGTGTCCCCCACACTGAACGAGCTTACCTCCACTATCCCGGGAGCCATAACGTCCGCACCGTTAAGTATGTGCTTCACAGCACCAGCATCTACCACCGCATAGCTAATTGCCTCTATCCCGGCCATCCTAATAGTAACAAGTGTTGGTAAAACCTCTTCACCGTACTTAAATGCTAGGGGCAGTCCATCAACTACGTAGATAGTTACATCCTCCGCACTAGCCTCGAAAGCAGCTTCAGGCTGCCCTAGCCCGATAGACGAACACAACCTCGGGTACCTAGAGCAGAACCCCTCTATGAAGCTCTTTAAGTCCCTACGCCTTAAAGGTGTGTAAACTACCCTAACCGACAATATGCCCTCCAACGCTTAAAGCTTAAAACCGGATAATAAATTACTGAGTTGGGCCGGTAGCTCAGCCCGGAAGAGCGCTCGGTTGGCATCCGAGAGGTCCCGGGTTCAAATCCCGGCCGGTCCACCACGTTTAATAGTCAAACCCTTAATTCTCCTCTATCAGCAAGCTGTAGGAACGTGTTCATAGTTGAAAGCCCGCTATTCAGGGCGGGAAGAGGTAGGCCAAGAACCTACTTACGGTAGAAGCCTCTCCAATATATTTAGGTTTTCGAACCTATCGAATAACATGTTAATATGCTTATATTACTATTCCCACAACTATAGGTTGGAGATAAAAATGAGCTTACTTAGTACTAAGATGGAGGAGTTACTGAATAAACAGCTAAACCAGGAGCTTAGAAACGCCTACCTCTACCTATCGATGGCATCCTACCTAGATAACCTCGGGCTTAGAGGGTTTGCCCACTACTTCAAGGTGCAGGCTAAGGAGGAGTTGGGTCACGCTATGAAGATATATGGGTTCATTAACGATCTGGGAGGTAGGGTAGTACTTCAGGATATACCTAAACCTAAGGAAAGCTGGGGCTCCGTCCTGGAGATTGCTGAGGACTTCTATAAGGCTGAGGTCGAAAATACGTGGAGGTTCTACGAGCTTATGGATAGAGCTAGAGAGGAGGGAAACAAATCGGTTGAGTCCTTCCTGAAGTGGTTCATAGATGAGCAGGTTGAGGAGGTGAGTAGTGCTAGTGATCTCCTAGCGAAGGTCAGGATGGTAGGAGAGCAGAAACATGCGTTACTCATGTTAGACTCTAAGCTAGCTGAGAGGAAGTAGCCTACCTTTATGTTTATTTAGTAGAATATACGCAATGTTTTGTCTATTCACATCATATAACTAATGCTAGTGAGTCTAGAACTCTGGGAGCGTAGAGCTCTATATTCGGGTTCAGCCCAAGCTCCTTAGTCTTCTTCAATATAGTTGTCTTCAGGCTCTCAAGGGCCGCTGGCTCCCCGTGGTTCAGGATTATTCTCTTCGGTTTAGTCTCCAGCTCGGCTAGGTACTTGAGGATCTGCTTCCTGTCTGAGTGGCCGGAGAACCCTTCTATGGCGTGGACCTCCATAGCTACCTTAATTACATCTATCTTATCCCCTACTAGTATGTGGACCTCCTTAGCTCCGTCACGCACCTTCCTCCCTAAAGTCCCCTCAACCTGGTAATTAACGAAGATGAGTGTGTTGTTGGGGTTCTCCGCCATTAGCCTGAAGTACTCTACTGCTGGCCCACCGTTAAGCATCCCCGACGTTGCTAGGATGATGCACGGATCTTTTGACTCAACTATCTCTGACCTAGCTACCCCTCCACTCACGACCTCAAAGGCTGGGTGGAGGAACGGGTTCTCTGAGTTGTATATTCGGTCTCTGAGTTCCTTAGACAGTAGCTCTGGGTATGCTGTGTGTATGGCTGTTACCTCGTTAATCATTCCCTCTATGTAAACCGGGACCTCCGGTAGCTCCCCAGCCCTCATAGCATCAGCTATTATCAGCAGAACCTCCTGAGATCTCCCGACAGCGAGTGAGGGTATCAACACCTTACCCTGACGCTCCAGTGTTCTCTTAATTATGTTTTTGAGTTCCTCAGCAGATTTCTCCCTATCTGGTTGCTCACTGCTTCCGTAGGTCCCCTCAATTATTAGCGTATCAACCCTCGGGAACTTGTTGTTAGCTTTATCTAGTAGCTTCGTCTTATCGTACTTAAAGTCACCCGTATACACGATGTTGTGTAGACCGTTACCTATGTGTAGGTGGGCTATGGCGGACCCCAGTATGTGGCCGGCATTGTATAGAGTTAGCCTGACATCAGGCGCTATATCTGTTACCTCCCCGTATCTGAGGGTTATCGTATGTATGAGGGCTTCCTGGACGTGGCGGGATTCGAACGGTAGGCTCCTTCCCTCCCTCTTAGTTAGCTCTATAAGATCCTTCTCGAGGAGTATCATCAAGTCCCGCGTTGCCTGCGTCATGTACACCGGGCCCTTATACCCGTACTTGAATAGATACGGTAACAGCCCTACATGGTCTAAGTGTGCGTGTGTAACTACCACAGCATCTATATCCTCAGGCTTGACCCCGATAGCGTCGAGTCTAGGTGCGAAGCTCTTAAGGAGGTTCGTGCCGGGGTTGAGACCGAAGTCCAGTAGTATCTTAGACTCAGCTGTTTCGACGAGTATAGCGGACCTGCCCACCTCCATGAAGCCTCCGAGGGCTGTGATCCTAACGTAGTTATCCTTGAAGATTACCTCCCTATGTATCCTCTCCCCAACAGCCCTGAGGAACTCCAGCCTCTCTGCTGATTGCCTTATAACGTAGTTAAGCTCTGACTCTAAGATCAGGGACTTCAGTGGGGGCTTCCTAACTATCCTCGGTCTCCAACCTGTCTCAACGAATATTTCCTTGAACAACTTCCTGTTGTTCTCGATGAACGCCTGTGGATTGGGAGTCTTTATCACTACCTCACCAACTACCTCATCGAAAATTATGTCGGAGTCGCTCTCTATGAGACCCTTAGCCTTACTGAGGATAATTTTCTTAGCTTCACTCTCCCGGGCTCTCTCCGATTCATCGACCCTAACTACGACCCTCTTCTTTATTGCCTTAGCTAGGCTCCTTATGGACTCCTCGTTCTCTACTATAAACGATACGTTCCTGACGTAGACAACTACTTCGGGGCCCTCGAACTCTATCTTAGTTACCTGAGCCTCAGGAGGTAATCTCTTAAATATCTCGCTCCTGATGTTCTCTCGGATATCATCTATGAATCTAATATCTCTCCTTATCATCCCCCTAATCAACCTGACGAATAAGACCTTTCCTCGATCCCATTAGGTCTCACTATAGCTACGTCCACAGCCTCGCCTGTAAATACGTCCCTCCTAATTGATGATCTAACGGCTTTAACTGCTAGAGCAACTGCTTCCTCCTCGCTCATATCTTCCCTATACTCAGACTCTAAGACCCCTATAGCTACCGGAGAACCTGACCCGGTCACTGTATACTTCTCCTCGGTGTAGTCTCCGAAGAACTCGATGTTAAATAGCCTAGGCCTGTCGTCGTAGCCTGCTAGTATGAACTGCACGATGAATGGGACGTACTTGTATGCGTTCAGGAGGAGGGATAGGTAGGCAGCCAGGGACTTCACCGGGATCTTAGCCTTATTAGCTAAGCTGTACTCCGTTGCCTTAATCCTGAGTAAGGATGCCAGTACCTGGGTGTCCGCAACTAAGCCAGCTGTAGTCAGGACTACGTGGTCAGATATCCGCACTATTTTCTTCACGGCCTTGTGTGCTACGTAGGTTCCACTACTAGCTCTCTTATCTGCCGCTACTATCACAGCATTCCTCGCTACTAGTCCTACCGTTGTTGTTCCGTGTAGAACCCTCAACTTCCACACCTTTCCAGTTAAGATCTCCAGACTTAAATGCTTGCTCGGTTTATAAGTTTTCAGTGAGTGAGTATGTGGCATTCGATAGACCTTTTTAAGAAGGTGGTTGTAGGGCACGGAGTCTCCGAGAAATTAGCTAGCATCATCTCCGAGCTCGGACTTGGAGGTAGGTTAGCTATAGTTACAGGTCCTAACGTTAGGAGAGCCGTAGTTGAGGCCCTCATAAGCAGCACGTTAAGTAACTTCGACATCGAGGTGTTCGAGGTTAGATCCCCCCTCGTTGAGGAGGCTGAGGAGGTGGCTGACATGGCGAGGAACTACAACGCATCGCTAATCGTAGCGATCGGAGGTGGTAAGAGTATCGATGTAGCTAAGTACGTATCGTATAGGCTTGGGATTAACTACCTCACTGTCCCGACAGTGACCTCACATGACGGTATAGCGTCCCCATTCGCCTCCCTCAGAGGCTTGGAGACCGTGTACTCGATAAAGGTAATGCCGCCTGTATCTGTTGTGGTCGACATAGACATAATTTCGAAGGCTCCTAAGCGGGTAGCTATAGCTGGTGCTGGGGACTTAGTAGCTAAGTTGACAGCAGTTAGGGACTGGAAACTCGCACATAGACTGAAAGGAGAGTACTTCGGTGACTACGCAGCTTCTCTGGCCCTCCTATCAGCTAAGCACGTATTCGCATATAGTAAAGCTATATCCCGTGGTACACCGACAGGGCTTCGAGTCCTTGCTGAGGGATTGATAAGCTCCTCCACAGCTATGTGCATAGCTGGCTCTACGAGACCTGCGAGCGGCTCTGAGCACCTATTTAGCCATGCTCTCGACATTGTGGCTAGCTACCCAGCACTACATGGAGAGCAAGTAGGTGTTGGGACGATAATGATGGGCTACATCCACGGTATTAACTGGAGGAAGATCAAGAAAACCCTGAAGAAACTTGGGCTACCTACCACCGCCAGGGAGCTGGGCGTTAAGGAACAGCACATAATTGATGCTCTAACACTAGCACACAGAATAAGACCGGAGAGGTACACGATACTCGGGGAGAGTGGGCTCACAAGGGAAGCTGCTGAGGAGGTAGCTCTCAGAACCGGTGTTATAGGCAATGACTGCTAAAGCTATTAAAACCCTTGTCAGTAAGTACGTTGCTAAGGTAGGCCACAGGTTCCTGTTCTCGGGCCCTATGAGTGAGTGCTTGAGCTGTAGATTCAGACATGCCTGTCTAGGCAACCTAGAGGCTGGGGTAGTATACGAGGTAGTTCAGACGTACAATATAGTAAATAAGTGCCCAGTACTTGGAGAGGTAGTGACGGTCGACGTAAAGCCAGCTGAGATAGATGTGGCGTTAGATCCTCGAGCAGCTATTGAGGGGATGGTAACGACATATAGACACATCGACTGCAGGACGCAGTGCAATCTCTCGGAGCTGTGTAGGAGTCCCTGGATAAAGGACGGCTCTAAAGTGAAGGTAGTCTCAGTTGAGGGGAGGATACCCTGCAAAGCTGGGAAAAACCTGACTAGAGTTAAGGTTGTGGTACTGCCGCAGCGAAGCTGACTTACCTATAGTAGAGTGGTTCTACAGTAAGTCTAGGTGAGCTTCGTGTTTATCTGAACTATTTCCTCACTTATCATATTTCCTCTAACGATCTTCCTCTTCCGCTCCCCCTCGTTCTTCGGGTGAAAACCTGGAGGTGATGAAAGTAGTAGAGCCTTCTTTGCGGATCCCGGCACCGTCGGCACCATCGGAAAACCTGAGGAGTCTGATCCCCCAGTTATTAACAGTCTCTTACCCGGGATTCCGATGACCGACCCATCTACGTAGTCACCGATCTTCTTACCTATGAATGCTGCTGCGCTAGCTCCCTCCACAACTATCTGGAACGCCTTGGCTCTGAAGATCTCAGCTAGAGCCTCACCACTACTGAGTTTCTCCGAGATTGTGCCGGCCGGTACATATACTGTGTCCTCTGGGACTTTAGGATCTGGCTCCAGTCTCACTGTAATGCTTATCTTCTCCTTCTTCTCCCTATCCTTCCATATCCTCACTGTCGCTATCCTGTAGGGAGTGTTGAGCATCTCTATAAGCTTCGGGTTAGCTCTCGCTCTAATAAGCTCTCTCCCTTCCTTCATGGCCTCACTTAGCTTAAGCTCCTCGGACTCTACGATCTTTACGTAAATCACCCTCGGCTCCTTTGCCTCAGGATCTCCTACTACTACCTTGAATGTAGCCACTCAGCGCACCAAATCCTTTGTCAGGTTGTTATATTTAAGCCCTCTGATGTTGCTCATGTGTTATGTGTTCCACTATCAGCAGTCCTACCTAAGTAGCTCATAGTCTCTTGATAGCTCACGGAGTACTTAAGTATAGCTACTAAACCACCGAAGGCCTTAACCTTACTGAAGGTGGGAGTCTCCTCAGGAACCAACCTCACCTCCCCACCCTTAGACTCTACGTAGTCCATTATCTCGGTAACCTCCTCAGCTTTCTCGCCGTACAATATATCCTCACAAACCAGTAACCTAGAAACCGCCCCCCGCTTAGCTAAAGCTTTCACGACATCGAATCCGTAAGCTACTCTCTCACTCCCGGTGGAGACTAACTTAAGGAATTCCTCGAATATCTCCTCCACTACGAGCACGTTATGGGTCCGCAAAACGTTCCTGAAAGCATCCCTCCTAACTAACTCCACTATACCCTGCCTACCCCCACTACTTACTGAGTCAACTACGACGGACCTTCCGAGCCTCTCCCTCAAGATTTCGGCTACCAAGTCCTTCAAGAAAGCTGGGGAGGCAATGATGATAACGTCCGGGTTCTCCCTCTTAGCTGAATCTATCACCACCTCAGCTATCTTCCTCGCTAAATCCTCTATTGGGGGCCCATCATCCCGGACCCCCTCTAAACTCCTCTCAGCTAAGTACTTAATCCCCTGCTCAAAAACTGTCGCGATAGCTAACTCATCGAAGTCGAATGCTGCTAGCAGAACCCTCAACCTCCTGGTGGAGGCTTTCCTCAACCTATTTAGCTGCTCCTCCGTCCACTTAGACTTAACTATAGCTAGCTCAGAACCTACGTCAATATTAAGTGTGTGGTACGAACCTCTAAGACCGTAGCCGTCAGGACCTTCCTCAATCCTTCCATGTATACGTAGCCTCCCGCTAAACGGCTGGAAGTAAACCTCCTTGACACGTATTGCTAGGACCATCGGTAAGCGCCTCTTACCTTCACCATCTATCTTAACGTCCCTCATAGTCTTGGCTATGACTAGGTCACCCTCCATTAACACGTTCTTCAGGATCCACAAATCGTCCTCACACTCGACACGTACCTCAATAACTCCGTGCTTAAGATCCTCTCTAACCACTTTCAACTACCCTCACCTAAGATCTTGAACCACGCACTCATCCCTGCTATCAGTGAGCTTCACTATCATAGACGTATATAGATTTAGTGACTAATAAGGTAGGTGTAACTACATCCGAAAACTCATTTTCTGGGATGGGGTCAGACACTGTAAAGAATGCTGAGACCTGATATCTTGTTGTGTAGGGTGTTAAATACGCCTACAACAGCGAGGTAGATAAATAAGTCTGTTACGTACCACTCATCAATGCCAGCTATTCCGATGAGAGTGAATGGTGTCCAACTCAGTCTGAAGGGGGAGTAGGGCGGTGGGACACCTAGAAAGTACGCTACGTAGCGTGAGACATATATCATCGCTAAAATCCCGGCCCACAAAGCAAACAGGTTTATCCACATTAAGTTACGTAAGTTCCTGGATAAGCTGTCGTATCTGGCCTTAATTATCCTCCACTTCTTCTGCTTACTGGGGGAGGTCTCCCTAAGCTTCATCGCAGTATACTCCAGCTCGCGGAGTACTTTATCTAGCTTGACCCTCCTTATGTAAGCTCTAACCAGGAATGATATGGGTAGAAGACAGAGTAGAGGAAGGACAACGAACACAGCTAGGCTGAGGAGGACCTCCGCAATACTGTAAACCAAGGTTAGATCGCCTCTATTGCTGCTACTAATTCCTCAGCTGCTTTCTCGAAGAGTCCTTCGGGGTTAGATATAAATGTGACAGCCGCCCCCGAGATTACGGAACTAGCTATCGAGAAATATCTATTGAGCTGCAGTAACTCTTTAACGAATTCAATGCTCGATAAGTCGGCTCTGTACCGCGACGCATCCCTCTGCTGGCGGGCAACTATCTCCTCCGGTTTAGCCTCTATCACGGCTATGAGGTTGGGCCTTAGTTCCTGCAGTACATTCATTGGGAGTCCGGTCCAGAAGCCGGTAGGGGTCTTTATCACGGCGTGAGTATCTACTATCCCAATAACCTGCTCTCCTCTCTCGCTCTCCAACTCCTCCCTTATCTTCCTAGCGACCATCCCCTGCGTCTTGAGTTGGATAGTTAGAGGTAGCCTCCTGATCTCATCTCGTGTTCTCACCGTGCCTACCTCCTTCAGGTAGTTAAACATGTAGTCCCCGAAGTTCACTAACTTAACGTTATAGCCCTTCTCAACTAGCTTATTCCTGGCTATAGATAGGACCGTACTCTTCCCTACCCCCGGTATCCCCACAACCACTACCAGCTTCAACATTCTACTCGCCTACAAGTCTCCTAAGCACCGGGTACATCTCTAAGGCCTGTTCGTATGTTAGTGCTGTGTATATCTGCTGTAGGATACCTGATGCTAGGAGCAGGCCTATACCGCCCCCGAAAACACTGAATATATCTGCTACTAAGGACAGGGTAGCAACCACTAAGGAGCTCAGTACTGCTAGGGGGTACACATACCTAGATAGAACCATCTCAAGTGCCTTGGGGTTAGACCTCATCCCTGGAATGCTGATCCCGGACTTAATCAGGTTCTCAGCTTGTGCTGCTGGGCTTAAACCTCCTACCTCTACCCACATAAGCCCGAAGAGGACTGCGAGCCCCATCAGTAGGGCTGCGTAGATTACAGCTCTTACTGGGTCGTAAAGCACTCCTAGCAGACCTCTAGGAGAGCTTAGGAAGACCAGCACACTGTTAAGACCTTCTCTCAACCACTGGTATTGGGGTAGGTATGCCTCAACCATGTTTCTGAAGAGCATGATGTTAGAGAAAACTATACCCACTAAGAGGACCGGGATGTTTGAGACGTACAGGAAGTTCAGTGGTATCCTGCCCCTTATACCTGGAGCTCTCTGAATTGTTACAGGTATGTTTATCTTCATCCCCTGGAGATACACTATAACGAGGAGGAGGATGAACGTGGATACCATACCTACAAGTGAGGGTAGTAGAGCTGTCTCTCCTCCAGCAAGGTATCCCGGTACGTAACCGTAGATAAGTCTTTGGATGTCTATATTGCCGTTAATGATGCCCTCTATTAGGTACGGGATCACACCATAACGATATACCCTCGTCGATCCATCCAACATGTAGACGTTAACTGTTGCGGGGGACAGCATATCCCACACTATCGTCCTGGAAACTCCTGCTAGAATGAATAGGCTTACTCCGGATCCTATTCCATACCCCTTCTGTATAGTCTCATCGAGGATCATGAGTATGAGGGCCCCTATAAAGAACTGAAGTGCTATGGACACGGTTACGAAGATGTTCTGCCTGTAGGATAGAGCGAAACCTGTTGCCTCAACTAAGGCTATAACGATGGCGAGTCCTTTCTCGGACTCTGTAAATAGCTTCCTATCCTCCGGGTCCGATAGATCCAGATCTATGAGTTTACCACCTACCAGGATCTGCATTATCAGGCCCGAGGTCACTATAGGCCCTATCCCCAGCTGAGCTAGCGTTCCAGTAGTAGCTGCGAACACTACTTGTAGGAGAGTCGGGAGCTGAGGACCTCCAGCCTGAACCGGGTAGACAGATACCGACGCCATAGCGAAAAATATCGCGACAGCTGCTATAGTGAAGGTGATCCTGTACTTAATATCAGGCCTTCTAGCAGGTCTCGGAGGTGATGGAACTATGTTTCCAAGCTTAGCTAGGAAGCTCACTACACCCATGAGTGCGCACCGTTTGATCCTGCCTACAACACATTAAGTTGACAGCTTAAAAGCTATCCTACCTTCCTCTTACCCTCAAAAGACCTAAATATTACGAGATAGGATATGGAATAACTACTAGCTCAGCTCCTTTCTGTACCTCCAGTGAGTACTACTTCCCCACCCGCGTTCCTTATCTTCTCGATAGCTTCTTCAGAGGCTTTGTAGGCCAACACCTTAAGCTTCAGATCAACCTCTCCTCGACCTAGTAGCTTGTTGTATCCGAGTGTTGAGATATCGATGACGTACATGTCTCCTTCCTTCTGTATCTTACCCTGCTTCTCCAGGTGCTTCACTATCTCACATAGCTCACCGACGTTCACTACCCTATACTCCTCCTTCATCCTTACGGGATATGTGAACCCGTGTTTTCCGAACCAATCTGGGAAGTACTTAACTACCCAAGACCACTTATGCTTATGCATTCCAGCAGCTCCTTTACCTCCTCTACTACCGCTCTTCCTGTGCTGGCCAACACTACCGTAACCGTGGGTTCTTATCCCCCTCATAGACCTACTCTTCTTCCTCCTCCTTACTACCATTATCCACCCACCTCTAGATTAGCCTGATGAGGAGGTCGTTTATGTCAGGACCTCTGTACCCTAACTCACCGCCAGCATTATAAGGTTTCTTAAGACTCCGCTTGAAGCCCTTGCTCGGTGGGTGAAGCCGGAAGACGGGCTTCACGTACTTATCGTACTGATGCCACAGTATCCTACCCTCAAGGAGGGAGTCTACGAGCTCATCAATACTACCTACCTTAAATATGTTTTTCACCATATCCTCGGTTATGGGCCTGCCTCCGACGGTCCTGCCCCTCCTAAGAATTAACTGCTTCAATACGTCCCTATTTACTTCCCCCCAAGTAACCCAATCCTTAACTACGCTTAGCATCCCATCTATGCTCGGAGACTTCGGGTATATTACTGCGTGGTATGTTCTTGTGAGTCTGAGTAGCTTGAGGGTGTGTTCGACGTCGTATGGAACGTCCACAGTACCTCTAATTCTTACGATGGCGTAGAGAGTCACGGATTAGACACCTCTCCTCCAGTCTGTGGGCGACATGAACCTGTATGTCTTTCTAAGGGCGTCGTAAGTTGCTAGGGCGAAGTTTATTGATGTCCTGGTCTCCCCCTTACTCCACGTCCACACGTCCTTAATGCCGGCATACCTTAATACAACCTTAGCTACGTCCCCAGCTACTAGGCCGGTACCCTTCGGAGCCGGCTTTAATAGTATTCTAACGCTCCCTGACTTCCCGCTTACCTCGAATGGAACACTGTGAGGCTCTCTACAGGAGCATTCCCAGCTACCGCACCCTCTCCTTACTGGAACTATGTTGAGCTTGGCTTCTCTCAGGGCTTTATCTATCGCCTGCCTTAACTGCTTCGCCTTCCCGAGGCCGATGCCGACATAGCCATCGAAGTTACCTGCTATGACCATAACCCTAAACCTCGACATCTCACCAGCATCAGTCTGCTTCTGCACTATGCTGACATTGATTACCTCATGTTTCAGGTCTGGTAGAAGGTAGTCCACTATCTCAGGTTCCTGGATGACCCAGTTATTATCGAAGATCTCCTTAATGCTCGCTATCTTCCCTTCCCTTACGAGCATCCCGAGTTTAGTCCTAGGAACCCAGGCCTCCAGACTCGGAGCACCTTCAGACACTCACACCACCTCCAAGTGTCTTAATTATGTTAGCCTTAACTTCATCGAAGTGCTCGGGGAGTTTACGCGGATCTAACCCCCGCTCAAGGTAGCTAGAAAACAGCCTCCTGAACATATCCTCATTCTCAGCCTGAAGCTTCTCAGCATACTTAGCTATGTGCTCTCCCCTCAACCTATCCTCTGCTGGTAAGACCTCCTCAGACGCCGGTACCTCAACACCGGCATCTCTAAGACCCTTTATTGCTGCGAAGATCCTGGACCCTCTGATAGGTCTGTGAAGCCCTATATCAGGTATTGCCTTATTTATACCGAGTTTCAGAGCCTTAAAGCCGGCTATGAGGCCGGTTAAGTAAGCTGCCGGGGTATTGTTGAAGTCTCCTTTCCATCCGAACTCTGTTAGTACTCTACTGTTTACCGCAACCTTCGTGATATCGCCGTGGGGAGCGAACTCAATTATCTGAACTATGATGTACTTATTCGTTTTCCTCACAACAGCTCTGATTTTCTGACCGGATCTTACCATCTTATACCTCTTATAGTAGTTCGTCTTACCTTCCCTCCTCCTCCTTAGCGGAACCTTATAGTTAGGACCTCTCGCCATGCTATCTCACCTGGATACCCATCTCACTAAGGTGTCTTTTCAGGTCTGAAAGACTTGCGAAGGCTCCTCCCTTTGCTAGCTGGCGGAGTCTTCGGTAGGTACTAGAGTCCAGTACTTCATTATCCTTCAACCACTTGAGATACCTCCTAATCTTTCTTATGGTGTTCACCCACTTCTTATGTGGATCCTCCCTAGCGGTCTTAGAACCCTTTCTCTTTCCCGGCCCCCTACGATGACCTTTTTTCCTTTTCTCATGTCTTTCCTTCCACCTAGCTCTAGAGTTCCTCCCGCTCTGCTCAGCCCATATAGCCCCGTCCTTTATCAACCTCCTAATATCATCCTTAGTTAGTGCAGACTCTATCTCACTTATTCTCTCGGGGTCGAACCTTACCCTCGTCTCCCCAACCCCGAGTATCTCTGCTGCGAGCCTCCGCTGAAGTGAGAGGTCGGCCATCAGAGACCACCGACATTAGCTAGCTTAATACCCATTTCCTCAGCCTTCTTAACTATCTCCAACTTCTTTCTTAAGCCTACCGTCGAGCTTATGTAGACTATGTGCTTCGACGGATCCAGCTTCTCGAGGTCCTCAGGTCTACTAATAATTACAGGTACTAAACCGGAGGGGTGGTATCCCCGGATTACTACCGGTGATCTATAACCAACTGACGCGATCGGTGGGTTACCTTTAAGCCTTAAACGCATCGGGTTGTCCTTACCTCTCGGCTTCCTCCACTTCGGGTCGTTCCTAAACTTCGAGAACTTCCACCACTTATTCCTGTAAAAGCATATCTTTAGCTTCTTCCTCACCATTTCCTTAATTTTTTCTTGGCTTAGACCGGTGTCCACCCTAGATCACCCTAATCTGCGTAACCCCTCTCATATATGTATATACCATCTACGAAAACCCTCCTATCAAACTCCCTTATCTTTGTTGCCTGCTCTATATTAGCTGCTGTCTGTGAAACAGACTCTAAATCACAGCCCTCCACTATCAAATCCGTCTTTGTTACGGTAACCTTCACATTCCCGACTATCTTAGCAATCCTCGGAGCTTTCTCCCCTATAAAGTTCTCAATTATTACTCTATCCCCATCAACCTTAACGTTTATTGGGAAGTGGGAGTAGACTATCTTAAGTTTGTATCTGTATCCCCTCAGAACACCCTCAATCATGTTCTTTATGTGGGATACAACAGCATAGAACAGCGCCTTAAGCTCCCTATTCGGGAAATATGTCTCCAGGATAATGGTGTCCCCTTCCTTACTTATCTTAACCTTCTTCGCGTAGCTGAAGTTTCTCTCAACTACTCCCTTAGGTCCCCTTACCCTAACTAAAGACCCCTCAACCACTACCTCAACTCCTTCAGGGATCTTTATCTCCTCCCTAAGTATTGCCGCTCTAACCATCAGCTCCCCCCTAGTATACGTAAGCTATTAACACTCCACCTGTCTTACGGCTTATTGCCTCCGGGTGTGCCATTACCCCCTGTGGGGTAGATAGAATTAATATCCCAATATCCCTAGATGGTAGGTACCTACGCATCCACTCAGGCATCCTCAGAAGCTCCTCATATTTAACTGAGTACCTAGGCTTTATTGCCCCGCACTTATTTATCCTACCTAGGAGCTGGACCTTTATCTTCCCCCATCTACCATCATCTATGTGCTCAAACTCCCCGATATATCCGTATTTCTGCATTACTCTAAGTACGGAGGCAATGAGCTTCGAAGCAGGCATTATAAGTGCCTCCCTATTTCCACGCATCTCATTGTTGTATATGGTTGCTAGGGCATTCGAGAGAGGGTCCGTGGACACCATGATCCCACCTCACATGTACTTCTTAAATCCCAGCTGGAGTGCTACCTCCCTAAAGCACTGCCTGCATAGGTAGAGTCCATACTTCTGTATTACAGCGTCCTTACTACCGCATCTCCTGCACACTTGAACTCCCCTACCGTACTTCCTAATGACTGGTTTCCTGTACTTACCCACGTTAGACCACCTTAACACCGAGCCTAGTAATAAAGAATGCTACTGCCTCGTCCCTACTTACACGATGTCTCCTAGGTATCCTCGACCTACATCTCCTCCTCCTCATTACTCTATACCCTGGTCTCTCAAGCTTTACAGTCACATCCATACCGAATATACCTATATCCGGGTCGTACTTCATACCAGGCAACACGATATGCTCCTTAATCCCCAGCGAGACATTGCCGTAGTCATCAAAACTCGAATACTTTATCCTCCCACCGACAGCTGTGAGAACCCTATTCAGGAATTCATATGCTCTAGACCCTCGTAGGGTAACCATCACCGCGATCGGCTCCCCCCTCCTCACACCAAACTCTCTAATAGTCCTCTTAGCCCTCCTCAAGGAAGGTTTCTGCCCTGTGAGTTGCTCTAGTAGCTTAGCAGCCTTCTCCAGCCTCTCACCGGAGCTCCCCACACCTATGTTAACAACTACCTTAGCTATCCTAGGCTCAAGCATCTTATTAGAAGCCCACCTAAGTGAAATCTTTTTAACTACCTCCTCCAGCCTCGCTTCAGTAGACATCACCGACCACCGAGCTTCGTGGTTATCGGAAGAGTTATTTCAGGCTTTGATGTCCCGATAACGATGATCTTATCGAGGGACGTGTAGAATTTGACACCGCTAGCTATGTCCTCTAGGAGCACTAATTTTCTATAGTGCCGCATGCCTCCACTAATACTTAGAATCCGCCCTACCCTACCTACGTTGATTCCACCGATGACTACTGCCATAGCTCCGTTCTCGACCGGTATATAGTCAGTGAGCCTGTACTCCGGTATACTTACCTTCACTGTGGACATGGTCTTAAACTTCCTACCTTCATCAGCACCTACCTCTATGTTCTTACCGTCATGTAGGTTTAGCTGTAGCTTACCTCCCTTAACTGTGGTCTTATTCTCTATCCTGCAGAGCTTGAACGAGGCCTCCTCCTTTGTTATGGGGACGAGAAACATCACCTTAACCGGTACGGGGACGACACGGAAGAACTCGCCGGTGTCCACTATCTCGATAACGTCCATCAAGCCAACCGGGAACTTATAGTCCCGCCTAACATAACCATCTACCTTAAAATGACCCTCAGCTATTAACTTCCTAGCCTCCCTACCTGTCTTAGCGAGGCCGAGGATATCTCTTACAATAATCAACATCGGGAGGGCTCTACTTACCGGGTGAGGTCCTGGTGATGGTTTAACCACCCACTTAGCTTCCTTCCTAAGTATCGGCCAGAACTCCGGTGCTGCTAACCTCTTTAAGTGCCTACTACTACCCATCCTCGCCATTACTTACCACCCTCCTGCACCTTCTTCCTCCTCTGAATGATCTTCTCCCTCACTTTATCGATACTGCCGAGCTTCACTATAACAACCTTAGATGGGTGGATGGGGTACGGTACGGGAGTGCCGTCAGCCTTCTTTATTGTTACTCCCTCAACATGTATTCTGACCCTCTTAAGGTCGACCTTAACAACCTTACCTTCATGCCCAGCCCAATCACCCTTCACTATCCTAACCACATCATCCTTCCTCACAGGTAGCCTCTTAACTCCGTATTCTTTCTGTAGATCTGGAGACAGAGGTGCGTTAAAGAATCTGTGCCTCCTGTGGAGCGGTGCTCTATAGAGTGCGAGCCTCTGTTTACGTGGCTGGCTACTGAAGGTTTTTGCGGTAGCCATACTATACCTCACCTACACGACTAGTGTAGCTAGGTTTGCTATCCCAGGCCATCTCTCAGCTGCCTCTCTAGCGACAGGTCCTCTAATTTCACTACCCTTAGGATTCCCCTCCGGAGTCACTATAACGCAGGCATTATCCTCAAATGCTATCCACGTCCCGTCAGGCCTTCTATAAGGCTTCCTCTGTCTTACTACTATAGCTCTCATGACCTGCCCGATAAGCTCTGTCTTACCCTTCTTAACTGTAACAACGATCATATCCCCAACCGTAGCGAAAGGTACTCTCCTCAACCTCGTCTTAACACCTATTACCCCCACCATCATGACCTCCCTAGCACCACTGTTATCAGCTACGTTAAGCCTCGTACCGTTGATTATCCCTGGAGACCTACCCAGCCTACTGAACCTAGCCGTAGACTTTACTGAGCTCACAGACTACCACCCCTCTTGAGTACTCCAAGAACTACCCAGGATACGGACTTCGCGAGAGGTCTAGTCTCCCCTATTAAAACAGTGTCCCCTACAGAGACCTTAATGCATGGAGGTAGGTAGGCGTGGATCCTGGACCTACGCTTCTCATACCTCTTGAACTTCCTGATGTACACCAGGTAATCCCTCTCAACTACCACCATCTTCTGCGCTCTAGCTTTGTAAACACGGCCAACTAGTAAACCTCCACGGACCTTGAGATGGCCGTGCCAGGGACATTTCGGATCTGAGCACTGCTCTCTGGGTGGTTCAAGACCTTCGTATCTCAGCCCCACATCTCTTACTTGCTTTGCCTCACTCACCTTGCATCACCACACATCTTCACTCTCTCCTCCGGCCTGCGGAGTATCTCATCACCTAGTAGTTTCACTACATAACCTGAGTTAGGCAACTTAAAAGAAAACACTCCGTACTGCTTGGGGATGGTCAGCTCCCTACCGGAACTCTCAACTATGAGTGTGTTCCTAGTTTCCCACACGACCCTACCCCTCAAACCTACTAGACCCCTATCACTGTGATCTAGTACTTCCACCTCGAGTCCTATCAATTCGTGACACCTCAGATTACTCCTTGCGTGCCTCACTACTAACGCCCTTTACTTTCTCTTCGTTAAGAACTGTCAGGATACGCGCTATGTTCTTTCTTACTATCCTGATCCGGGCAGGGTTGGTTAACGTACCTACCCTAGCCTGCGACCTAAGTTTTAGGAGCTCTACCCTCAGCTCATTAAGTAGCTTAAGCCTCTCATCAGCACTCATACGTCTTATCTCTTCAGCTGAGAGACTCAACCGGCTTCACCTGCAGATCCCTGTACTTGCTGAGCCTGTTCTTGGGGCTTGAATGTTACCAAGTCATCAGGAACCCCGGGCTTAACTATTATCACCTCAATACCGTATAGTCCAGGCTTCAGTAGAACGCTCGTAACAGCTCTATCTACTAACCTAGATACATGACCACCCGACTTATAGACCTTACCAGCTTTAACCTTCTCATACCTAGCTCTCTCAGAGACAAGCTTACCACTTATAATTATCTCACATCCCACAGCACCAGCACCCATAATCCTCCTCAGAGCTACGAACGCTGCCCGCCTGAAGTGGTACCCCTTCTCTAGTGCTAGTGCTATTCTAGAAGCCATTATCCTAGCACTAAGCTCCGGAACCTCGATACCGGTTACCGTTATCTGCGGATTCTCCAGCTTGAAGTACTTAGAGAGAACATCAGCAAGCTTCTTTATCTGCTGACCCTTCCTCCCTATGACCATAGCAGGTCGGTCAGCATAGATTATTACTCTATCACCTAGCGGGGTCCTGAAGAGGTCGACACCCGCATAGCCAGCCTTAGCGAGAGTCTTAGAGAGATATTCATCCACCTTAAGCTTAGTTACGTTCATCTCGAGGAAGTACTTCTTTATGTCTACCAAACCCCTACACCTCCCTCGCTATTACTTCTACATGTGTTAGGGATCTGAACTTAGGGGTAGCACGACCGAAAGCTCTCGGCATCCACCTCTTTATATAGGGCCCTCTATGAGCAGCAGCATGAATTATTACCAGCCTCTCCAAGTCGAGGCCCTTAGCTTCAGCATTGTTCTCAAGGTTTCTGAGAAGCTTTAGTAAGTACCTAGAAGCCTTAACCGGGTACCTCCCTATAGGTGATCCCCACTTAGGATATTCGTCCGGAAGACCTGCCTTGTGGGCTATGGAAAGCTTATACCTTACGTAGGGAACAGCTCTCCGCTTAGCCACAACATCTTCAAGGAACTTGATAGCGTCACGGAGCTTCATACCCCTCACTATCTTCAGGATTTCGTAAGCCTCCTTCCTAGATATGGGAGCGTCCCACATCATAGCCTTAGCTACCCGTGACTCGTCACGTAGCCTAAGCGAGTAGCTCCATACTGGCATACTCCAGACCAAGCCTTAAAGTATGGATTGAGCTTTATAAGCTTCCAAAAGCCTCCGCTCACCTTATTGAATATAGAGCGTCATTACCACAGAATTAGATCTAGTGGAACCTTCTGCACTAGATACGTAGTGCCGGCTTCAAGATATTTAAGTAGGTTTATCGGCTACCACATCCTTCTCTTCGCAGTACTTAGCTAGGTACTTACCTAGTATGACTGCTGTTCTTCTATCGACAATTACGGTATGGACATCTCCGTTTTTTACGATCTTAACTATATAGATGTCTCTGTAGATCCTCGAGTTCTCTTTAATTAATTTGTTGACGTCTACACCTAGCCCGCTCAGGAGTCTTCTCTCGTGGCTATCGGGGATCTCCATACTCCTCTCTGATCTTCTTATAGAGAATTCGCAGCCACCGGAAAGATCTATCTCTAGTTTATCTGCTATGAGGGTGCTGAGCTCCCTAGAGGATAGAGAACCCCTAATTTTGAGGGCCTCTGACACCCCAGCCCTCGGAAATACCCTTATAACCCCTAGTTCTTCTAGGACTAAGGTTACAGGTAGTAGAAACCTCCATGTCTTCATTAATGCCCTTAACTTTTTCAACCTTTTGCTACACCTATAGGTTTCAGGCGAGCTACTAACTTAGCTAGCTTCACTTTGTGACTTACAAGAGCTACCCTATCAACGTCCTTATAAGCACCTGGAGCTTCCTCCGAGACCACCCTAGAGGTAGCAGCCCTTACGTAGATCCCGCGGGAACTCAGCTCCTGCGTTACGCTCTGTGGTCTGTAAGTTCTTACTGCTGCCTCCCTAGACATCCACCTACCAGCACCGTGAGCAGCTGAGTAGAAGGTTCTAGCACCCTCAGGTATACCGACCATGACGTAGCTTGCCGTACCCATTGATCCGGGTATGAGGACTACCTGACCTATGGATTGATGTGCTTTAGGTATGTCTGGATGACCCGGTGGGAATGCTCTGGTAGCTCCTTTCCTGTGTACTACCAGCTTCATGCGCCTACCATCAACAACGTGCTCCTCGATTTTCGCTATGTTGTGTGCTACGTCATATATTATCTTAAGATCCAGCTTGTCGGGATCGGTATTGAACACCTTCCCGAAAGACTCTCTGACCCAGTGAGTTATGAGTTGCCTATTAGTCCACGCATAGTTCGCTGCCGCGGCCATAGCCGCAAAGTAGTCCTCACCCTCCCTAGTCTTTATCGGTACTGACGCTAGCTCCCTATCTGGTGGTGTTATCCCGTACTTCCTCATAGCTCTCTCCATTATAATGAGGTAGTCACTCGCAACTTGATGACCTAGCCCTCTAGACCCTGTGTGCACCATGACGGTGATCTGCCCCTCAAATTCTATCCCCAGGACCTTCGCTACGTCCTTGTCGTATATCTTATCTACTACCTGAACCTCGAGGAAGTGGTTACCAGCTCCTAGGGTCCCCAGCTGCGGAGCTCCCCGCTCCTTAGCTGTCCTACTGACCTTACTAGGGTCAGCACCACGCATCGAACCACGCTCCTCGATGAACTCAGGGTCTATATCCCAACCAAAGCCCTTGCTTATAGCCCACTCAACACCGTCTTGCAGAACCTTATCGAGCTCTGATATGGATAACCTCACCTTACCTGTACTACCCACACCTGAAGGTACGTTATGGAATATCGTGTCGATGAGCTCCTTAAGCTTGCTCCTCACATCATCGATAGACAGGTTTGTTCTCAGGAGTCTTACCCCACAGTTGATATCGTAGCCAACACCTCCTGGTGAGATGACCCCCTCATCGTAGTCCATACCCGCTACTCCACCTATGGGGAAGCCATATCCTTGGTGACCGTCAGGCATAACATATGAAGCTCCTACAATCCCTTTCAGGCACGCAACATTAGCTGCCTGAACCAGGGTTAGATCATCCCGCATCTTAGTTATTAAGTAGTCGTCAGCGAATATTATTGCCGGCACGTTCATACAGTCCTTAAACCCTTTAGGAATCTCCCACGTGTACTCGTCCACCCTGTTTAAAGTAACTTTCGGTGGGGGACCCCTATAGGCAGATTCCTCAAACATCTAGTTCCTCACCACCATAACTTACAAATGAGGTCTAATATCCTTATCTTCCTTTCTGAGCTAAGTCGGTACTCACTCGAGAGCTAGTGTCTTATCAGGATAGCCGCTACTAGATATTCTCTATGTCCTGGCTCCACACTAATTCATAATCCCCAGAGTACCGAACCTCACACCTCTCACCAAACTCGCCTAGTATTTCCTCAAGTAGCTTAGAAAGCTTCTCCTTCTCAGCTTGACGGCAACTCAGCTTCCTCTCAACTAGGATATACTCCCTAGATACCTCTACGTAGCATTGTCTCGATATTAGAGCTTGGTATATGCGTGTAATAAACTCTCCAGCATCCACGTCAGAACCTAAAAGAATGGAGACCACCAGCTTACTAACCCATCCTGGTGTGTAGACTATGGCTACCGATACGTCTCTAACTAGCTGTTTTTCGCATACGGCATTAAACCTAACAACGATCAGGTTAGAGGTGTACTCCTCAGCCTCCACCAAGATATTCCTGAGGAGTTCAGGTGGGACTAGCCCGGTAAAGAAGTCTCCTAGGCACTTTACTGAGCTACTCATACTCCTACGCCAGAGTTGGAGGAAATACTCCAGTATGGACAGTGTCCGAGGCTCCTACTACAGGAAAACCTATAGTAGAAGTCTACTTCATTGCTACGAAGAGTGTGGATCTCGTTGCCTTCAGTCCCGGCTCGCCGTGCTCGACCTTCTTTGTTGTTATCGCGAACTCTCCTAGATAATGACCGATCATCTCGGGGGTTATTTTAACTGGGACATATTCCTTACCGTTATAGACGGCTATCGTTAGCCCGACCATTACCGGTAATATTATGGCGTCCCTAACATGGGTCTTCACAACAACGTTCTTCCCACGTAACATGAGTTCCCTAGCTCTAAGCACCTTCCTAAGGAGTTTCAGCCTCTCAGGTTCGTCCCGCTCTGACCTCAGCATTCCGTAGTCAGTCATCCTCGTCCTAACCTCAGGGTCGGACATTCTTAGTAAGCTCCTCCGGGTCCTTGCTGGTAAGAGCTTTATCAACTCATCCATGGGCATACTCATTAACTCGTCTAAGGTCTTACCCCTATACCTGAACTTAGCCCATTCAGGAGGTATCTCGATCTTTGCCCCAGCCGACATTGACCGCCCTACCCACAAGCTATTTCTTTCAAGCTTATAAGCTACCTCTTCCTCCTACCGGTCCTCCTAGCAGCTATGTGACCAACCTTACGACCGGGCGGGGTCGTCCTCGACACTGTTGAGGATCTCGATACACTCTGGTGTCCTCCACCACCATGTGGGTGTGAGACCGCGTTCATCGCGACACCCCTAACTCTAGGCCATTTCCGGGCCTTCACCTTCCACTTATGGTATGCTGCCCCAGCCTTTAGTAGTGGCTTCTCAGTTCTCCCAGCTCCTGCTGGGACACCTATTGTTGCTCTACAGCTCCCCAGTAAAGTCTTCTGCTCCCCACTTGGTAGGAGCACTATAGCGTAGTTACCGGACTTGCCCAACACTACTGCGTAGCTACCAGCCTGCCTAGCTATCTTACCCCCGTCTCCAGGTCTTAGCTCTATGTTGCAGACTTTAGTTCCTTCCGGTATACTACTCAGAGGCAGGATATTCCCTACGTTAACAGGTGCTTGAGGACCTATGTAAACAACCTGACCCTGATAGACCCCCTCAGCAGCTGGGACATAGAATGTTGTCCCATCTTCAAGCACTATCCGCGCTAACGGAACCCACCTACCTGGGTCGTGAACTAACTCGACGATAACACCCTTCTTAGTGTCGGAGGAGAGTGGGGGATACCTTGCCGGAGCTACCCGCTGGTGTGAAGGACTTCTAAATACTGATGTACCCCGGCCAGCCCTCTGAGAAAGTATTCTCTTACCCATAGCTAACCACCTGTTACACCATACCTAGCTTAGTAGCTACGTCCGATGCTTTATACTCCTTAGATAACCTAACATACGCTTTCTTCTCTCCCTTCGGGGTCACTAATGTCCTGACCTTCTCCACCTTAACACCGAAGAGCTTCTCGACAGCCTCCTTTATCTCGTTCTTAGTGGCTCTCATGTCGACTATGAATGTGAGTGTGTTATACTTCTCCATGTACGTTATGGCCTTCTCACTTGAGACCGCCGCCTTTATTATGGAGTGAATGTCCGTCATGCTGATACCACCCTAAACCTCTCACTTAACTTAGTTAGCGCTCCGGAGGTAATAACCATGAGCCGGCCTGGATGACCACCGGGAGCTAGGTGCATCACACTAAGTAGGTCTACAGACACTACGTCAACCCCAGGCAGAGCTCTCCCAGCTTTAACTACTGGTGCCTTACTGTTGGAGACAACTATAAGGACCGACTTAGGCTCCTCATATCTCCTCCCCCTCATCTTACCTTTCCCAGCCCTAATCTTGATTCCGTCGTAGGCCCTGACAACATCTTCCCACACCTTAAGCAAGCGTAGCGTCTCCTTGAGGGTCGATGTTTTCTCTATGTTCTCAAGGTCATCAACAACAACTACCGGTAGAGCCTCTACTGAGAACTTATGCCCTCTACGCCTAACTAGATCCACACTCGATGTTGCTGCTAACGCGGAGGCTAGAGCAAGGAGCTTCTCTTTCTTGTTTACCCTCTCATGTATTCTCTTACTAGTCGTCGGTGGGAACGCTAACCTACCTCCTCTCGCTTGCGGGACAAACACAGCTCTACCGTTGTCGAGCCTAGGTACCCTAGCTACCGAGTAGTTAATGCCCCACGACTCACCAACCCTTCTTTTTCCAGCTAGCTCATCCCTTCCCTTAGGCTGTATGCGAGCTGTTAGAGCTGAGAGAAATGCTCTCCGTATGATATCGTTTCTCACAGGGAGGGAAAACACTGGCGGTAGTGTTACCTCTCCTATGGTGGCACCATCTAAGCTATAGACCGGGACCTTTATTGGTTCCACCTTACTCGGTAGTACTATGATCCTCATGGTACATCACTTCACTGCTTACTTTCTAGACTGATATGCAGTATCTTCGGAGGCTCTAATATAACGTTCTCCGGAGGTCTTATAGGCCACCTTAAGATTAGGGGTCTCTTAGGTGTACCAAACACACTACCTAACAGTATGACGTGTGTAGATCTTACAATACCGTAATGTGGGAAACCACCTGACGGAGTTATCTCATACCCGTTATTTCCTATGTGTAGTATCCACTTATTGAATTCCGTCCTCCTGTGGAAGCCCATCTGACCAGCTTGCGGGACAGTGCTGAGGGCACCGATAGTCGGAGATCTAGCTCCTATTCTCCTGCTACCCTTTCTATGCTTATGCCACTTCGGTAGCTCCCTAACTCCAAACCTCTTTATCACACCCTGGAAGCCCTTCCCTTTCGTAACTCCTATAACATCAACGAACTGCCCTACCGAGAACACTGAAGTAATGTCTATGGGCTTCCCTAGTACTGATAGAGCGTAATTAACTTGATCCTGTATAGTACCACCACCGATCTTTACTTCAAGGATGTCCGGAACCTTCTTGCTCAACCCTCCAGTAAGTTTCGGTTGCGTAGCTACTATCAGACCTACCTCAACTACTTTATCTAGTTGGTTCAAGACGTTCTTAGACCTGAGCTCGTTCTTTTCGGGGTCAAATGTGAAGGTTGAGATCTTCCTCCATATCTCCAGTTCCTTAGGAGGCTCAGTCCATACCTCGGTTAGGGTCTTTAGCCCACCGAACATGCCACGTGTGTAGAATCTAGCTCCGAGGGGAACTATTGGCGGGGTTTCAATTACTGTAGCGGCTACCGTGATCTCCCGACCGTAATTCATAGACCCCGGCCTGTTATCGATTATTACTAGGTGTGTCATCCCTACTTTATAGCCGATGAACGCTAGAGGCTTAGCTGTGGGAAGCTCTACTTTCGGCCATGATCTGACCCTAGGTAATAGCCTCGAAGCTCTCTTCCTAGGCCTTACACCTAGGCTACCCCTCCTAGGAGCAGAGTGCTTCCTGCGTGCCACTGCTACCGCCTTACCTACTTCAATACAAGCACACGACTTTAAAGCTTTTCGCATCCTTAAACCAGAACAACGTTATTCAGACTTCGGGAGACTCCTCAACTCTCGGTACTCGGCTTTTCACATCATCTACTTAACATATATTACAACGCTTATAAAACGCGTAGTGATACTGTCTGCGGTGCCTGGGTTGGGAGGTAGGCAAAGGACTACTCTATTCATGGGGATCGGTGAGGGAAAGGAAGAGAAGGGAGGTAAGGAAGCTGAGAAAGGTAAGAGTGAGGCTGGGAAGGAGCAATCTAAGGGTAAGAAAAAGAAGTAAGTACCGCTATGAGGGTCTTAAGTAAGTACGGGGTTTTTAGTGTTTAAATGGCCTCCACCTAAGTCTAGAGTGTCCCTATCTATTGTCATACCATCGTCCAATCTATCTTTGTATAAGGATCTAAAACTGAAGACTAGGTTAGTAGGTGAGCTTGCTAGAGTCTTAGCTGTTTTCAGAGTAAGTACTGTAGCAGTCTATAAGGACCCTGAAAGTAGTGAGGAAGACTACCAGCTACTGGTAAGGATAATGAAGTATCTTCTGATACCTCCCTACCTCAGAATCAAAGTACAGGGCTTCGACAAGTATCTCAAATTTGCCGGTCTCTTACCACCTCTATCTCTATACACACATAACCCGGAGAATAGGCCTGTGGACGTTGGTGATGTGAGGTTCGGGGTTGTTTTGAATGAGTTCGGGGTTGTTGATATAGGGTGGAATAGACCCTGCAGACTCGTCAACTATAGTGGGATAAAGCGAGGAGATATAGTCCTTGTTGAGGTGGTTTCAGTAGACCCCTTAATCTGCCACACAGTAAGAAACAGCCCTATCTATTCAGGGTACTCAGTCTCTAGCGTAACAAGCGAAGATGATTTACTGAAGTTTGTAAACACGCACGACGTAGTAATAAACACTAGTAAAGACGGAATCCCAGTCCACAACGTTTTCTCAGACCACGAAGCACTTAGGAAGATATCTAATGCCCGCTCAATATGCCTACTCTTCGGAAACCCTAGGAAAGACTTTAATGAACTAGTTAAAGCTCTTCCCAGGATAGATATGACGCTCAACTTCATACCTCACCAGGGCACATTAACAGTGAGAACTCCGGAGGCTATAATAGCGTCATTAGCCATTCTCAACGTTTTACTTGAGAGTAAACAAGATTAGTACTGCTTGACCGTTCTGGTCTAGAATTAGCTTTCATCCCTTCCTCCCTCGCGTCATGGGGAGGCCTTCGCCGTGAACGGGTGAAGCCAGCACCCCTCTCTACCTACACCCATTCAGGCTTATCCTACCCCACATATCGGGCATAGGCACGACACCCTAATCATCAAAATAATAGGTTTACGTAAAATGGAAGAAGTTTCACATCCCCTTAAATAGTAGACCCATAAACCTTAAAGATTTTAAGGGTACTACGATATGGTGTAAAGTGTTTTATGCTCAGAAACATGACATATTCTATGTTTTAGAAGGTTGTTGAGATTCACTAGCGCGTTTAGGGATTCTCTCTCCGTCACCTACTACCCAGAAAACCCCGTCATCTCTCTTCTCAATCTTCCAGATTAGTGCTTCATGTTTAACTCTCTCAACTACCTCTTTGAGCGTCTCAATAGAGTTCTTCCTTCCCGTTCCTAGAACCCCGACAGAGAATACTATATCCCCAGGCTTAAATGACCCTACACTGTGGTTTATTGAAACGTATTTTATCCCCTCCTTTAGAGAGGCTTCTCGAGCTATTTTCTCCAGAATCTCCCTCGTCTGCTCTTCATGGTGCTCGTAGGTAAGTTCCTCAACTTTACTAGAACCTACCTGACCTTTAACTATACCGAAATAGACTGCTACTGCCCCCACCTCGGGATCTACATGCTCTATAAGATCCCTTAAAAAAGACTCCGGATTTATTGGCTGTCCAATACGTAACGTACTACTATAGCTACCCCCGCCAGCTGATGGGGGGATAAGATCCACTGTACTACGACCGGAGCAAAGATCTATATCATCGTTCAGATCTCGGATTATCCTCCCTCCATAAACTACGAGAACCATTCCTCTAGATACGAGGCCTGAGATCTCCGGATGTCTAGTTGAGATAATCGCTACTAGGTCACCGGCTTTAATCGAACACTTCTCAACCTCTACCTCCTCCTTGCTGGTGCCGGTGATTTCCTTTAGTACCGCGTAATACCGCACAAGTAGCTTCATCTTCCATCACATCCTAGATCTCGTTGGAAGTATTAAATATCATCCCTGATGACGGAGCAGGCCCTCAACTCATACTTCATGCTCGCTCACTACCTCATCCTTCTTAGGCTTCGACGCGACCCTGCTCCTAATTAGTTGTATGGTGTCATTTATCGTTCTCCAATGGTTCCCCTGCCAGTAGACCTTCTTGCATTTACTGCAGTACCAGAAGGTATCGTACTTGCTCAGTACTTCAGGAGGTACTAGAGTAGCTATCTGAGCTTTCGGTACTATGCTGAGCCTACTATTGCATAGAGGGCACCTAGTGTTGTTTTTATCGAACTTTACCTCTATACCTAACTTCTCAACTAGGATAGTTAGGATATCCGCTATCTCCGTTACTTCTGGGGGGATATACACTGACGTGATGTTATTTTTCAGTGCCCGCCTATGTAACCCTAGGTCCTTAGTGATTAAGACTCTATCCTCGCGGATGGCTGTAGTAAGTATATCCTTATCTAACATCTTCCTGGAGTACTCCGTATCGTATCCGAGTACCCTCAGCCACCGAGCCAGGTTACCGAGCATGCTGTCTACGATTATCTTTACCACTACCCTCTTCCACTCACTAGAAACTGTGGGAGAAATTTAAGTTATATTTAGGAGCAGGTTCTTTAGGGCAGGAGAGAAAATCAGTTATTAAAGTTAGATGCCTTGACTTGCTACCCTCACGAAACATATTCAGCTATAAAAACGCTGAAGGAATAGATCTGTGTAGATAGTACGATGAGGAGAGCTATTCAGGTCATTCCGACCCTATTAATACTTGAGACAGTGGCTAGAGCAGGAGGTACTATGTCAGGTGAAGCGCTGTTCATGGAGCTAAGAAAAGCCAGTGATATATCGTTTGGAGAATTCCTGAGACTGTTAATGGTTCTCGAGCTGAGGGGTTTAGTTCGGGTGACTAGTGCCTCTGAAGAGAAATTCTTTGTACACATAACTGAGAGAGCCTTTAAGATACTGACCTCCAGAGAAGAGAGTGAAGATGAGAGTGACTGAGGTCCGTTCCCAACCCCTCCGCCCTGAAGGACGGGGCCCTCAGCGTTAAACGAACTTAACGACAACATGTAGTTGGCGATGTTCCTAAGGTACTCAGTTACTGTTCCAAATAAAATCCGGTATTTCCTGGACATTGATTATTGGGACGTTGATAGCCCCTGTTTTAAATCCTTTGTTTAACTCTATATGTTCCCCGGTATCGTCAGACCTTAGGACTGCGTAGTTTCTGTCAACAGGTATTTTACAGCCCTCATCAACCCAGAAATATATGAGGGGTATCCCGTAGTACTTATAGAAGTCCTTGAAGACTGCCATTATTCCGTAGATGCAGATGTTTTCCCCAGTATTTAACCTCAGGATGTAGGTTGGCTGCCCCATCATTATGCCTGACGCTGCTAGCCTTACTAGGTCTGAGAACTCCTTAACACGTATCTTAGCGAGCTTTCCCTCTGGGATGCTCATTACAAGCACCAAGTCTTCTATACGTGACACTTACTTATATTTATGAGTTACTACCTAGGTAATAAGGCTGTTTAACATACTTTCATATCTTTCTCTACATTCCCTAGTTCCGCTACAGATTCTCTCTACTGGAAGAGGGGTTTTATTAGGTATATAGCACCATCTTCAGCAACTATCTGAGATACACAATCCCCTCTAACATAGCATAGAGATACTAGTGCCGCAACTATAGCATCTCGAAGATCTTTTCTAAGCCTTCTGCTCTCATACTCACCGAGATCCACTCCAAGCCTCCTAGCTAGATCGACTACACTACCTGCTTTAGAGCTCTTTAGAGCACTTCTCGGATGCGTCTCAATGACTATTACCCCCACCGACGTAAGCCTTTCATAGAGGTTCCAGCCACGGATAGTGAGCTTACTCATATAGCCGAGATTTGGTGGTAGCACCCTAAACCCCAACTTCATTGCTGCCCGGTCGACAGCTCTAAGCCTAGGTTCTCTAGCTATTGGTGAGTCTACACTAACCACCTTCACATTATCTGTGAGGATGCTAGCTACTATCTCCTCGTCCTCATATAAACATTTAAGCCCTACAAGCCTAGATAGCTCTAAATCTATAACCGCATACCCACAGCAGTTACGTTCCAAAGCAGCCAGGTCGAGGCCTGCTACTTTCGTTTTCATTCCCTAATATTCTATTAGTTCTCTAAGTGTAAAGAATGCTTAGACTCACCTTCAGATATCCTCCACAGCGTGGCTACACAACTCACAAACTAGACATGGCACAGCCACTCTACCACGTCATCGAAGACGGGTAGAAGACCCTTAAGTATTCCTAGACCTGCTTAATTGAAGGTCGTGCCGACGTTGTCTATGTCCGGATTTTCTCTTCTAGAGCAGTGTAGAGGGATGTCAAGCAACTACTCCGATAATCGGTATAAATATGCTGGATATGGAGAATATGTCAGCACCAGTAAAGCATGTTGCGGTACGGCAGCACTACATATTTATTTCGCATATATGTGTTTTAATCTCTTCAAACCTTGAGGGCTACGGCTTAGAATGCGAGAGTAGTGAGCCTAACGTAATCAGCAAAGAAATTTCTCTACTTTAGACATACACCACTTGAGAAACGGGCCTTTAATTCCAAAGAATAGCAATACCTTCAGCAACGTTGGGGGCTTGACTGAGAATCCTGCTGCGTTCGGGTGCCCACCACCACCAAGTTTTTTAGCTACCTCACGGACATCCACCCTACCGTTACTTCTTAGACTAACAGACCCTTTCCTACATATCACAGCAACATCTGCACCGTACCTAGACATTAATGTAGCAGCTACATACGAGGTGACATGGTCCTTAACGGACTTATAGTAATATGCTACTCTATGACCGCAAACATCGCGAACTACTGCCTTTTTCAGAGCCTCTGAGATTATTTTAAGTTCCCTGTCCACACTGTCCTCAACTACCCTCATAACTTCCTCGTCTAGTAGGTGACCGCTCGCAAGTCTGTCTACGACCTTCCTCCTCCAATTCTCACTCTTACTAAAGCCTACATACCTAGCTAGGAAGTTACCTAGCCAGTCATTAAATACCCACATATCCAGAGAACATGTTGCCTCAGCTAAACGCTTAGAGACAGGGTCGTTATTCCCAACATGTTTGAGCACTACCCCAGCAGAGCATGTGGTAACGTCTATAGCTAATCTAACACCCATATCGAGAAGGCTCTCAATCCATTTTCTCTCCCATATGTGGTGATCAAACCACCAAATTCTAGCTCCAGATGATAGTGCCTTCCTGATTCCCTCCTTTATCTCTAGGTAGTTACTGTTGTTGGGGCTTAGATCACATATGTATACCTCACACTCGTCGGAGCATTTAATGGCTGATATAGCCTTATGGAGGATGTGGGGCTGGGTAAATATGTACTTATCTACCTTACCTAGCTGCCGGGAAATAATAGCTGCTGAAGCTACACCATCAAGATCTGTGTGAGTTATTACCAGCCTCTTCAAAGTATTTTCATCACGGCTCTAGGACTATCTCATAGGTTTCTGCTTCTTACCTTTGAGAAGCTCCTTCAGGGATACTCCGTTTACTGCTATTACCTTATACCTTACCCCAGGTAGGTCTCCCATAGACCTTCCTCTAGTACCCCCGATACCCTCTATTATGACCTCGTCATGCTCGTCAATGAAGGTTATGCCACCATCCCATGGAACGAATGCTGTCACTACCTTCCCGTTCTTAACTAGCTGCACCCTAACACACTTCCTCAAAGCTGAGTTTGGTTGTCTAGACTCTATACCTACCTTCTCGAGCACGATGCCGCGTGCCATAGGTGCCCCTTCAAGTGGATCGTACTTCTCCTTCAGCCTCATCATCCTTACTCTGAACTCCCTCTGAGACCATCTAAACTTGAGTCTCTTGAGTCTCAGCTTCCGCGCGGCGAAGAGACCCGTAGGAGCTTTCGAACCGGGCATAGCCTCTACCTCAAAATGTCAGGACGTTCCCGCTTATAAGCATTTATATTATCGAGACCACATCTATGTCGAAGTACCTCTTAAGTATGGTCTTAGCCTTGTTCACGTTCTTACCTCCCTTACCGATCGCCAGTCCCTTGTCTTCCGGGTTCACCCGCACGTAGAGGACTTTCTTACCGTCCTTAAGCTTCATCAGGCTTGTACCTAAAACCCTAGCAGGCAGGAAGAGGTTCTTCACGAAGTCCTCTAGGTTGTCAGCCCACTCAACTACCTCTATTCTCTTCCCTAGGATCTTAGAGAGCCTCTTAACGTTTATTCCTCTACTCCCTATGGCTAGACCGGCCTTACCCGGAGGAACTATGAACACTATAGTCCCGGTTTCAGGCTCTATCACACAGTCCCTAACGTCTACTCCGGTGATGTCGCTGAAGAGCGCCATATACCTAAGCTCTTCATTACTTAACTTAATCTCAGACAGAGCTTCCCACCTCGGACAGCTTCGACTCTCCGAAATCGAGGACTGCCATAACAGATACCGGAAACTGCCTCCCGCAGATGAGCCCGAGCTCGTAGCTCGTCCCAGGATATCTGATTACTGGTATACCACTTAGTTTAGCGTAGTGGACAACGTCTGCCTCAACTGCTGGTGGGATCTTACTGGCTACTATGACAGCTCTGGCCTTACCCATAAGCACAGCCTTCAAGCTCCTCTTACTTCCGAGGATATATTTACCTGTTCTAATTACGTTCTTTATCTCCCTCTCTAATTCAGGTCTAGACAGCTCACTCACTGAGAGTTTCCACCCCTAGCTAATAGTCGTGGACTAGTTTTAAGCTGTACAAGGCTTGTTCCAAATGGTATCAACTGCCCAACTATAATGTTTTCTGCTACCCCACCTAAGGAGTCTAACTCACCAGACGCACTAGCATCGAAAAGCTGCTTAGTAGTTACCTCGAACGCTGCTCTAGCTAGAACGCTTCTCTTCTCTCCCACTATCCCGTGCCTACCTATCTGCCTAACCATACCACTCCAAGTCATGAGGTCCGCGACAAGCATGACGTGCCTCACATCAACCTCCAGACCCTGCTCCCTCAGCGTATTCATCATCTCGTTTATGAGGGCCTGTCTAGCAGCCTCTATACCGAGCACCCTCTCAATTTCATGTATATCGTTCGTCCTAGTCCTCCTATGGTCTACCTGCGGTATTGATAGTATCTCAGCTAGGTTAGATCCCTCCGTTAGGAGAACATACTCGTGCTTACCTGTCTGCGGGTTAAACCTCCTCTGGAGGATAACCTTCTTTATACCCTTAACACCCTTGATCTTCACCTTAAGCAGTCTTTCCCTGAACTTCAAGATCTTCGATATGTGTGCCTGTGTCTTAGGAACTTCCACGATTATCGTCATGGGATCCTCATCAGATACCCTAACCCTCCCGGCAAGGGCTTTACTCTTAGATAGGGAATCAACAACATCATCTACTGTAAGACCCTTATCCTCAAGCATCTCCTTATCGATCCTTATGACAATGCTCTCAGTAATCAGGTCTACCTCCGCCGACGCCGTTATGGCCTCAAGGTTCGTGTACTCAATCTTCCTGGCAATCGCGAGAGCTGTGTTTAGATCGTGCTTATACTCATCAGTTAGGAATATCTCCATTATCGGAGTCTCAGGCTTCCTCTTAGCGTCTACGAGCTCTATAAGTCTTGGAAGGCCTAGGGTAACGTTAAGCTCCCTAACACCTGCGAAGTGGAACGTCCTTAAGGTCATCTGGGTACTAGGCTCACCTATAGACTGCGCAGCTACAGTCCCAACAGGCTCTCCCGGCTCGACGATAGCTCTGAGGTAGGATTGCCTAACATCCTCTCTTATTCTAGCTAACTCATCGTCACCTATTGAGTACCTGTACGCAGCATCTAAGAGCTTCGATAGGAGCTCATCCATTATGGACCTTGGTAAGGTGTCCTCCAAGGGCTTCATAGATTCGTAGATTCTACTAGCTAACCCCACTAAATTCTCAAATTCCTGCTTAATCTTCTCCTCGTCAGGTTTAGCACCGTACTTTGCAAGCACTATCGATCTAATCGAATTCACTAACACTGTAGGAAGCTTCTCATGTAGCCTCAACTCCTCGATGAGTCTCGCTACATACTCCGACGGCTCTAAGACCGCCTTCCTCAGCTCCTCGAGCTTACCCTCCTCTTTCTTCTCTAACTCTCTAACCTTCTCCTTCTTAGTTTTCCTCGACTTCTTGCTCATAGGCTCATCCTCCAACCAATGTTCTTAACGATAATCCTATCTACATCTACAGCCTTACCGAAAGCTGTCTTCTTAGGATCTACAGCATCCTCTCCGTACTTAAACTGTACGAGCTCTCCGTAGGAGCTCCTCACTGTTAGGTCGTACTCCACGTACAGATCGAGTAGAGCATTTATCAACCTCCTCTGCATGTAGCCGCTCTGCGATGTTCTGACAGCTGTGTCGACCAGTCCTTCCCTACCTCCTGCTGAGTGGAAGAATACTTCGAGAGGTGTGAGACCCTTATAGAATGAGCTCGCTACGAAACCCCTAGCTTCTGGTGAGAGGTCTCCTGCTTTGAAGTGAGGTAACACCCTTCCGTAGTAGCCACGCCATATTCTCTCACCTCTAACGGATTGCTGACCAAGTAGGACAGACATCTGCGTTATGTTTAGGTTGCTACCTCTAGCTCCAGTCCTAGCCATAATGTACACTGGGTTCGTCAGGCTCATATACTTTATCGCTGCTGAACCGGCTTCATCTCTTGCTTTAGCTAAAGCATCTAGGATCCTTATCTCAAGGGTCTCGACGAGGGTCCTCCCCGGTACCGGCTCCAACTGGCCTGTCCTGAACATCTCTATGAGTTTATGGACCTCTGAGTAGGCCTCTTTAACTACCTTCTCCGCTTCTCTTAGAGCCTCCTCACTTACTCTGATATTGTCTAGGGTCATGGTGAAGCCAGCCATCTCTATGTACCTCAAGAAGAGCTTGAACGCCTTATTCATGAACTCAGAACCGAATTTTACTCCGTGCTCCATGATTAGGTAGTGGAACATGGACTTCGGTTGCTGTGAGCCTATCACGGTCTTATCGATTACCCCGGCAAGGACCTTACCCTTCTTTACTACTAGGAGGGTATCCCAGAAGCATTCCTCAGAAGAACACTTTAAGTTACCAGAAGACAGCTTCGTCTCACCGATAAAGTTGAAGTCCTCCGGTATGAGTAGGCTGAAGATCTGCTTACCTGTCCACGCCTCTATAGGTGATAATACTGCTGGCTCAGGTATCTCACCTGAGTAATCTATCGTAGCTAGTAGATCTGAAACCTGCTCCTTCGTCAATATAGTCGACTTAAGCGTCAGTAAGTAACCACCACTGATATAGTCCTGGATACCGCCAATTATCGGCCCTCCATACCTTGGGGACAGTATGTGCTTCATAACCAGTAAGAGCTCCTCGGCCTCCGCCCTAGCCTCCACAGTTTGAGGGACATGGAGGTTCATCTCGTCTCCATCGAAGTCAGCGTTATATGGTGGGCAGACTGCTAGGTGAAGACGGAAGGTCTTACCTGGAAGTACTCTTACCTTATGAGCCATTATAGACATTCTGTGTAGTGATGGTTGCCTATTAAATAGAACTACATCACCATTTATTAGGTGCCTCTCGACAATGTATCCCGGCTTAAGACCCTCAGCTAGAGCCTTAAGGTCCTTGACGTATCTTAAGTCAAGTCTACGGCCTGAAGGGTCTATAACGTAGTTAGCTCCGGGCCACTTATTCGGACCGTTAAGTACGTACTCCCTCATCTTATCTATATTCCACGGGGTTACGTACTCGGGTACGGTGAGCGTCATAGCTACTTCATAAGGAACCCCAACCTCGTTTATATCTAAGTTGGGGTCGGGACTTATCACGGTCCTTGCTGAGTAGTCAACTCTCTTTCCCGATAGATTACCTCTGAATCTCCCTTCCTTACCCCTAAGTCTCTGCGCTATCGTCTTGAGAGGCATACCGGATCTTCTCTTTGCTACAGGAACACCTGGAAGCTCGTTATCTATGTACGTCATTACATGATATTGGAGGAGCTCCCAAAGATCCTCCACTATTATCTCGGGAGCACCCGAGTTTATGGCTTCCTTAAGCTTCTCATTAGCTCTAATGATATCTACGAGCTTGTGGGTCAGGTCGTCCTCGGCCCTCATACCGGTCTCAAGGACTATGGAAGGCCTTACCGCTATCGGGGGTATCGGAAGGACGTTTATGATCATCCACTCAGGTCTAGCTACCTCGTAGTCTATCCCCAGTACCTCGAGGTCTGTGTTAGGTATGTTGCTAAGCCACTGCTTGATGACGTCTGGGTATAGCTTACCCCGACCTCCCTCCTCTATGAAGGTCGCTGGTTTCTCCAGCTTTATCTTGAACTGCCTTGCCTTGCAGTGGGGGCACTCCAATGCTTTAGAGGCTTTTTGTCTAATGAACTCTACGAGGCTGTTTGCTAGCTGTGGCCACCTATTCCTGAGTTTACGGTAGAGGTCTCTGTACCTGATAATGTCCTCCTCAGGGATCTTTACTCTGTTACATGAGTGGCAGGTTGCCTTCAACAGCATGAATATGTGTCTCACAAAGCCTATGTGAATAACTGGCTTAGCAAGCTCTAGATGCCCGAAGTGTCCGGGGCATTGAGCGAGGGTGTTACCGCATGTCGCACATCTCTGGCCTGGCTCTATGACACCCAGCCTAGGATCCATTACTCCGCCTTCAATCGGTATTCCGTTCTCATCGTAAACCTCCGGTGTTACCACAGCTGTTACCGAGATCTTCCTGATGATCTCCGGTGAGAGGATCCCGAACTTTATTCCTTTAATGAACTTCTCGGACTCAGCCATCTTTACTCACCTCCTATCGCCTCGTATTTATCTCCCAGTATCAGCCTCGGATATATCAGCATAGACATAAGCTCCTGCAGTAGTAGCTTAAATGCGTAGCTTACTTTAACAGGGCTCAGCCTACCCTTATCACCATGGAGAGGACACACATACCTATTCCTCTTCCTATCGAACCACCCTACGAGCCCGCAGTCACTACATACATACACTACTACCTTATCCGAGCTCTCAAGCATTCTTTCCTGCAGAAGCATGGCGGCACCATGCCCTATTATACAGTCCCTCTCCATCTCACCAAACCTTAACCCTCCCTCCCTAGCTCTACCCTCCGTCGGCTGACGAGTAAGTAGCTGTATCGGGCCCCTAGCTCTAGCATGCATCTTATCTGCGACCATGTGGTGCAACCTCTGGTAGTAGACTACGCCAATGAAGACCGGGTTAGCCAGGAGCTCTCCAGTCCTACCATCATACATGGGTTCAGTACCGTCGCTTGGGTAACCCCTAAGTAACAGCTCCATCCGCAAGTTCTCTGGTTTCTCACCGTAGAACGGGGTCCCATCAACTAACCTCCCAGCGAGAGCACCGACCTTACCAGCTATCGACTCAATTAACTGCCCTACAGTCATTCTAGATGGTAGTGCGTGTGGGTTTATTATAACGTCCGGGGTTATACCGTCAGGTGTGTATGGCATATCGTACTGCGGTACAAGGAGACCTACAACACCTTTCTGTCCATGTCTAGAGGCAAACTTATCCCCGATCTCAGGTATCCTGAGGTCCCTCACCTTAACCCGGACAAGCTTGTTTCCATCTGCTGAAACAGTCAGTAGGACTGTATCAACAACTCCTTTATCTCCATGGCGTAACGTTATTGAGGTGTCCCTCCTAGTCGTGCTTATTATCCCAAGCTCCTTATACTCCTCCATAAACCTTGGTGGGGAGGTCTTACCCACTAAAACATTACCAGATGAGACCTTAGTCTCCGGACTTACTATACCGTCCTCATCTAAGAGTGCGTAATTCTCTCTTCCTCTATAGCCCCTCACTGAAGGCTCCGGGATCTCTATCTTATCCATCTGACCTCCAGCATAACGTAGCTCCTCGGTGGAGTACTCCCTAAAGAACGTACTACGAGCTAACCCCCTCTCCACGGACGACTTATTCAGTATTATAGCGTCCTCCATGTTGTATCCGGTGAAGGAGAGAACAGCAATAACGAAGTTCTGGCCTGCAGGTCTATCATTATATCCTATAACATCCAGGAACCGTGTCTGAACTAAAGGTTTTTGCGGGTAGTGGAGTACGTGTGCCCTACTATCGAACCTGAGGTTGTAGTTCGCAGCGTAGAGACCTAGTGCCTGCTTAGCCATAGCTGCTTGGTAGGTATTTCTCGGTGACTGGTTATGCTCGAGGAACGGAATGGTAGCAGCTGCTACACCGACTATTGCCGGGGGCCAGAGCTCTAGGTGTGTATGCTCAGGTGTGAGATCGCTTGTATCCATAGCTATGTATGCGTTTTCCTCTTCATCAGGATCAATGAACTCTATTATCCCTTTCCTAACTAGATCACTAAACGTTATTTTTCCGGATAGGTAGTCACTGACTATGTCCTCGGTGAGCTTAGGTTTTCCGTTCTCAACTACTATTAGAGGTCTAAGTACCCTCCCTTCATCGGTATTTATGTATACCTCGTTTACGTACTCAGTCTTTATGTATTTGACGTTAACCTCCGGATGGAGCCGTCCCCTCCTCCTCAAATGAATTATCGCCTTCGCTAGAGTCTCGGAACTACCCACATAGTAACCGATTAGGGTTCCATTTAGGAACACTTTAGCATATGAGGATATGTTCTCTACAATCTCGGGATCTCCGTTTAATAGTTTCTCATATACCTCCTCAGCTGGAATAACACCCAGCTTCTTAATTACAGAACGTATTTCCCCTGGATTAACTCCTGAAGAGATTTTCACATAGAGAGACAGGTTCTTAACTAAACCACAGTTAGGTCCCTCAGGAGTCTCGAAAATACATATCCTACCGAACTGTGTTCCGTGGACATCCCTAGCCTCAAAGTGTGGCTGTCCCCTACTTAGAGGAGATACCGTCCTCCTCAGATGGCTGAGAGTGGAGATCCAGTTCGTTCTGTCTAACATCTGGCTAACGCCGGTCTTACCGCCAACCCAGTTTCCAGTTGCTAGAGCATGTCTTATCCTCTCAGTTATTATGTCGGGTCTCGCAAAGGCCTTAACGTTTATTCGTCCGGATCTTATCGTGATCCTCTCTAGAGCACTTCTCAGCTCATCTATGTACTGCCTGAAGGCTACCCTAAAGAGCTGTGCTAGTAGATCTCCAGCTAGTCTGAGCCTTCTATTGCCGTAGTGATCCCTATCGTCAGGTTCCCTCCTCCCTAGGACAAGCTCTATTAATTTGCATACCATCTGCCCCAGGTAGAGGGCCTTCATCAATCTCGTTGAGGGTGAAGGGTCTGTACCTATGTGTGGGAATAGATACCTGTCTAGAACTTCCTCGGCCCTCTTCCTCCTAGCCTCAGCTACCTGACCTGCCGCAATCCTAGCACCTATGTAGTCTAAAGCATCGTCTCGAGTTCTTATTTCCTGCACTTGGAGTAGTGAGGGCAGTAACTCCTGCTGTATCTCAGGATCGTGCGACACGGCGTACACTATCTCTTTATCGGTAGTTAAGCCAAGGGCCTTCATAACTATTACTACCGGGACCTTAGCGAGGAGAGGTGGGAAGTTTATGACTAGAGTACCGTCTTTAAGTCTGTCAACAATGGTCGGTACTCGAAGACCTGCCGAGACCGATATCATCTTAGCTGAGTGGGTTATGTTAGCACCCATCTCCGCCTTCTCCACGAAGACCCTGTTCGGTGCTAGATCTTCCTGAGCAACTATGACCCTCTCAGAACCGTTTACTATGAAGTAACCTCCTGGATCCCTCCAGTCCTCACCTATCTCAGCAAGCTCCTTCCTGTCCATCCTGGATGTCGGGTCTATCTTAGACCTCACCATAACTGGAAGTGAGCAGAGTGGGACCTCGTCCTCGTAAAGTACGTTCCCATCCTTCTTAACAACTACCTTAGCTGATACAGGCACGCTGTAAGTTAGGTTCCTGAGGCGAGCCATCATAGGTGTGACATCTACTACGTGTCCCTCGACCTCATAGAACTTCGGTGTACCTATAGATACGTCGACGAACTCTATGACTAACCCCTTAAGGGACGGCTCCTTAGTAGGAACCTCTATTACACCTAGACTCGATACTATGTCCTTCAGCCCTATCTCAACGAAGCTATTGAAGGACTCAATATGATGTCTGGCAAGTCCTACGTCCTGCAGGAAGTCTTTAAATATCCTCCACCTAACCTCCGATGTGATATGAGATACCGCGCCCTCGGCCAGAGACATCACCCCTAACCAACCACCACGAATCTATAAGCTATGGAAACCCCTGAAGTAGCAGACTTTCTTATTATTCTAATTATGTCGCCTGGCTTAGCCCCTAAAAGTTTAGCTACAGGATCTGACGCTCTAATCCACGGAAGTTGCTCAGGGCGTACACCCAGCTCCCTAAGCACTTTAAGCGCCTCCTCCTTTGTTAGGAGTTCATGCTTCGGAACTAACTCGTGCTCCATGATCTTACTCTCAATTTTTTCCGGTCTACTACTCATCAACCTATTCCCCAGCTACTACAGGTTTCTCTAAACTAAGTTATAAGCACTAAACATAGGAGACCTCCATGTATACCGCTCAAGAATACCCTTGACAACTGCCCCGAGTTTACTGAGGTTTGCAGGTTCTAAGTGGTGCCCGTGATGTACTAACCTGGGGTGGTTCTCGGGAAGTTCTTAGAGTAGGATGCTCGCTAGGTTTCATAACTTAACTGAACCTCTCAACTCTCAGAATCTCTCAATTTCCTCGACCAGAACCGGGGATCTCAATCGTAATTAAGCTCGTTTTAGTAGAATAGTAGGATGCTATGTGATGAGTGAGCAACGCAAGATAAAGTTACCGGCAAGGCAGTACTCTATCGCGAAGGTAGTACTAGAGCTTAAGACTGCGAACGTATCTGAGGTTGCGAGGCTTGTAGGTAGGCGTGAGCAGGATATAATGAGGGACCTAGCGGAGCTCGAGAAGAGAGGGCTGATCAGGCTTTTCAAGAAGGTCCTCTATAGGATAGAGCTCAGTGAGTTGGGTAGGAAGTATTTAGTTAGTGGACTACCAGAAGAGATAGTCTTGAGGGAGCTCATTAAAGATGTGAGGGTACCTGTAGCAACACTGAGGAATATAGGTCTCAGCGATGACGAGTTTGAGGCTGCTCTCGGGATCCTGAGAAGGTTTGGTGTTATTAGGATTCAGGGAGGATTCGCAGAGCTAGTATCTTCAAATATTTCCAGGATCTTAGAGTACGTCCAGGAAATTAAGAAGGAGCTTGAGAAGTATTCATCACCTACTGTCGTAAGTGAGGTACCTGACAACTTAAAGGAGGTTAGAAGACGGGGATTAGTTGAGGTAGGAGAAATTAAAGAGTTAGTGGTGGAGGCAACAGATTCGCTGGTAAGAGACTTCAATATGCTAACACCAGTGGATGTAGTAACGGTTGTGACACCGGAGGTTATATCCTTAGGGAACTGGGACTCCATAGAGTTCAAACCATTCGATCTATCTATAGAGCCTCCCAAACTTCCAGTAGCGAGGAAACACTTCTTTACTGAGGTAATTAACTACATGAGAGAGCTGATGATCTCCTTAGGCTTCGAGGAAGTTAAAGGCCCTCACGTAGAGCTGGAGCTGTGGAACTTCGATGTCTTATTTGTCCCACAATACCATCCATCTAGAAGACCCAGTGACGTGTATATCCTAGGTAGCACCGCATCTCCAGATCCACGCATAGCCGACCTACTAAACTCTGTTGGTAGGTACCATGAGGAGTTCAGAAGGTATAGATGGGACCAATCCCGGGCCCTGAGGTTAGTGCTTAGAACCCACTGTACTGCCGTATCTGTTAGGACGCTGTGGGAGAGGGGTCCAGGAGAGTATAGAGTCTTCACCATAGACAGAGTTTTCAGACCCGACACACCCGATCCCACACATCTAATGGAGTTCCACCAGCTAGATGGGATAATAGTAGGCTCTAGGGTATCCTTTAAGGACCTGCTTGAATTCTTTAGGGAGTTCTCCCGAGGTCTAGGACTCGGGGAGGTTAGGTTCAAACCAGCTTACTTCCCATTTACTGAGCCGAGCGTTGAGGGATACGTTAAGCATCCGAAACTAGGCTGGATAGAGGTCTTACCGGGAGGGATGTTTAGAAAACAGGTTCTCGAACCACTCGGGCTTAAAGGCTATAACGTAGCTGCTTGGGGTATAGGTATAGATAGAGTCGCGATGATCCTCATGGAGATAAACGATATAAGAGACCTCTACACCGATGATGTTCGGGAAATAGAGAGAACCCCTGTTCCTAAGGTGGTGCTGAGTGCCGGTCGTCACAGTTAGACCTTGGGACCTTGCTCGCCTAGTAGGTAAAGAACTCGACGTGAATACCCTGACAGAGCTTTTCGATAAGCTGAAGCTGGAGGTAGGTAAGATAGAGTCAGACGAGATAGTGTATGAAGCACCACATGATAGGCTCGATCTCTACTCAGTGGAGGGATTAGCTAGGGCTATAGCCTACTATGTAGGTCTGAGAGAACCCAGTAAGTTTGAGTTCTCTAGGGGGGACCTCTCAGTAGATGCTTCTTACGCACCGAGCTACAGACCCTACGTCTTCATGACTATTGTAAGAGGTGTGAAACTGGACGATGAGGCGATATCTCAGTTATTTCAGTTACAGGAAAAGCTCCACCTAACACACTGCGGTAACCGGGAACTGGTGTCAATAGGACTCTACGATCTTGATACCGTAAGTTTCCCGGTGTACTATAGGGAGGTATCGGACGTAGTTTTCACACCACTCGGCTCTTCTGAGGCGATGAGTGTTAGAGAGATACTCGAAAAAACGGAGAAAGGGAGAGAGTATCGGAATCTAGTTAAGGAGGGACACTACCCCCTACTAATAGACTCAAAGGGCATTGTACTTTCTCTTCCCCCAATAATTAACTCGGAGGAAACGAGAGTAACCGAGAGAACTAGGAATGTCTTGATAGACGTCACAGGAACAGAGCCGTACTTAATGGCTTCGATACTAGCTGTAATGACTACGTCGGTTTACGAACGTGGTGCTAGTAGGGTTGAGGTAGTAAGAGTTATTGGAGGGAAGGACTTCAACGAGGACGTGGTTGTGAAAGCTCTTTCCGGGAAGTACGTTACCGTCAGCTTAGAAAGGATAAGGAACCTGATCGGGCTTGAAGTTCCCGTTAACGATGTGGTAGGGCTCCTTAGAGGTCATGGCTACATAGTTGAACATTTTGAAAGCGCGGAAAACGTCTTTAATGTGTGGGTACCTCCCTACAGAGTGGATGTGATAGATGAGGATGACTTAGTTGAGGATGTCGCTATATCTTTAGACTATAATAGGATAGGTGGTAAGATTGAGCCACCAACCCATCGAGGACTGCCTCACCGAATAGAGGTAGTGTCGAGGAGTTTGAGGGACATACTCGTAGGGTTAGGGTTTACTGAGGTAGTGAACTTCATACTCACAGACCCTGACTACCTTATGATGTTAGGTTTCTCCAGTTTCATCGAGGTCGAGAATCCGAAGATGAGGATATATTCAGTGCTACGACCGTCCTTACTACCTGGGATCCTTAGGAGTGTCTCGAAGAACGTGAAGAAGTACGATCTTCAAAGCCTCAAAATATTCGAGGTAGGTGACGTGGTGGATCCAAAAACAGCAGGTACCCGAAGGTATGTCGCCGGGGCAATATACGGACCCGGCACTACGTTGACAGATGGCCTTGCCACGACTAGAACATTACTCGAGCTCCTCGGCTTTAAACCCATCTTTAAGCCCGCAGAAGGTAATGTGCTCTTTATTAGTGGGAGGAGTTCTATCATCGAGGTAAACGGTGTAGCTCTGGGAGTAGTAGGTGAAGTCCACCCAAGATACCTAAAGCAGATGGAGCTTTCATATCCATTAACACTTTTCGAAATATCCGTGGAGGCTGTAGCTGAGCAGTTCAAGTAACACTCATAGGTAAAGTTTCTCGTGGTTTTCTTTTAGCTAAACTAATTAGAAAAACCTTCCCCAACCTAAAGATATGTTCTCAGATATGGTGAGGCTATCACAAAGATAGTGATAAATCTAAAATCTAAACACTCCTCGATGTGGAGGCAGGTGGAGGCCTCTACTCACAGAAGACCCCGCAGCGTTTGGCTTGACAGGGCCTCACGAAGCTGAGCTGAAGCTGATGGGATTAGAGCCGTCTACAGATACTTAAAGATGTGATTAGATGGAAGCACTGTAACCACGACACTAAACAACTATTTATTTTCTGGTGTGGCGGGCCCGCCGGGATTTGAACCCGGGACCTACGGGTTAAAAGCCCGCCG